>Ga0207880_1000005_pt1 | contig 261161 bp, 254 predicted proteins | sample MalvirmetagMSP91_FD_184226 | JGI IMG/M metagenome (GOLD analysis project Ga0207880, IMG submission 184226) | Marine viral communities from the Deep Pacific Ocean - MSP-91 (SPAdes) | ecosystem: Environmental > Aquatic > Marine > Oceanic | place: Pacific Ocean | collected 2011-04-27
CCGTGAACGCCCGCCATTATGGCGACATCCGCGACAAGGCGATCGACTGGCTGGGCCGCGTCGAGATCAGCGCCGACCGGATTGATGACCGGCCCACGGCGTTCTCTGGCGGGATGCAACAGCGCTTGCAGATCGCGCGCAATCTGGTGACAGGCCCGCGGTTGGTGTTCATGGATGAACCCACCGGCGGTCTGGATGTCAGCGTGCAGGCGCGATTGCTGGATCTGCTGCGGGGTCTCGTGCGCGAGATGGGGTTGAGCGCCATAATCGTCACCCATGATCTGGCTGTGGTGCGTTTGCTAGCCGACCGGCTGATGGTCATGAAAGACGGCCATGTGATCGAAAGCGGGCTGACCGATCAGGTGCTCGACGATCCGCAGCATGCCTATACGCAGCTTCTTGTTTCCTCTGTCCTACAGGTATGAACCCGATGATTACTGTTGAAAACGTGTCGAAATCTTTTGTGTTGCACAATCAGGGGGCTGCCGAAATCTCTGTTATGGCGGGGGCGTCGCTGTCGGTGGCACAGGGGGAGTGTATTGCTTTGGTCGGAGCCTCAGGCGCAGGTAAATCGACCCTGATGCGGATGATTTACGGCAATTACCTGACCCAGTCGGGGCGCATTATGGTGGGCGATCTGGATGTCGTGACCGCGGCACCAAGGCAGGTGATCCAGCTGCGCCGCACCACATTAGGCTATGTCAGCCAGTTCCTGCGGGTTGTGCCACGGGTATCGACGCTGGACGTGGTGGCAGAGCCGCTGATGGCCACCGGATCTGATCGCGCCAGTGCCGAAGCGCAGGCGAAAACCCTTTTGCAGAGACTGAATATACCCGAACGTCTGTGGCAGCTGAGCCCCACGACCTTCTCGGGCGGAGAGCAGCAGCGCGTCAATATCGCACGCGGTTTTGCCTACCCCTATCCCGCGCTATTGCTGGATGAACCGACCGCCAGCCTTGATCCCGTGAACCGCGCCACCGTGCTAAAGATGATCGCCGAGGCGAAGGCGCGTGGCGCTGCCATCATCGGGATTTTTCACGATCACGCCGCACGCGATGAAATCTGCGACCGGCAGTTTGACGTGACCCGGTTCACCCCGGGGCTGGCCGCATGATGGGGCGGTTTATTGCAGTCGTCGGGCCTTCTGGTGTGGGGAAAGACAGCGTGATGGAGGGGCTGGCCGCGGCGGACCCGTCGCTTTGCCTTGCGCGGCGCGTGATCTCGCGGCCCGCAACCCTTGGCGGAGAAGCATTCGACGGCGTGTCGGAGCGTGCCTTCAGGAAGGCAGAGGATGACGGTGCGTTTATCCTCAGCTGGCATGCGCATGGTTGGCACTACGGCATTCCGCAGTCCGTCGCGCTTGAGGTGGCGCAGGGGCGTGATGTGCTGGTGAACCTGTCACGGGCCGTCCTGCCACAGGCACAGGCCCTCTTTGCGCGGTTTTGCGTGATTTTGCTGCGAGCGGATCGTGACATCCTCGCTGCCCGTCTGACGGCGCGCAACCGCGAGGATGCCGCCGAGATAGAGCGCCGCCTGGCCCGTGCGGATTTCGCGATGCCCCTCGGTATTCCCCATCAGGTGATCGACAACAGCGGCCCCTTGGCGCAGACCATTGCCACGATACGCCAGCACCTTTCCCAGACAGCCTGCGACGCTGGCCAGTCCAATCAGAAGATGATGCCATGACCCAAGAGACAATTTTCGCCAACGCCCGCCTGATCCTGCGGGATCGCGTCGAGACCGGAACGCTCCGCATCGCAGACGGGGTAATCACCGACATCGATTTCGGCACCGCCGTGCCCAAAGGCGCGCAGGACATGCAGGGCGACTACATCGCTCCCGGTCTGGTCGAACTGCACACCGATAATCTGGAACGGCATATGTCGCCGCGCCCCAAGGTCGACTGGCCGCACCGCGCGGCCATCCTCGCCCATGACCGTGAACTGGCGGGCACCGGCATCACCACCGTGTTCGATGCGATCCGCGTCGGGTCGATGATCTCGGCCGAGCACCAGTACCAGAGATATGCGCGCGGCATGGTCGATACCATTCTGGCGATGCGCGCCGCCGGAGCCCTGCGGATCAGCCACCACATCCACCTGCGGGCCGAGATCTGTTCGGAAACACTGGCCGAAGAGCTGGCCGAATTCGGCCCAGAGGATCGCGTTGGCATCGTCTCGATGATGGATCACACGCCGGGTCAGCGACAGTTCCGCGATCTGTCGAAATTCGAGGCTTACGTGCGCGGCAAACACAGCTTTGATGCCGCCGCCTTCCAGCGTCATGTGGACACTCTGTACGATGTGCAAAAGCAATATGGCAAAACCCACGAGGCCGCGACCGTTGCGGCAGCCGCCCGATATGGCGCAGCGCTTGCCAGCCACGACGACACCACCGCAGAGCAGGTCGAGACGAGCCACCGCTACGGCGTCCGGCTTGCCGAGTTTCCCACCACGATCGAGGCGGCGCATAGCTGTCATGCCAATGGGATCGCGACCATCATGGGCGCGCCCAACGTCATTCGCGGCGGGTCGCATTCGGGCAATGTCGCCGCCCTTGATCTGGCGAAGGCGGACCGGCTGGATATCCTGTCGTCCGACTACGTGCCCGCGGGCCTGTTGATCGCGGCATTGCAACTGGGGGATCTGTGGGGGGATCTGGCGCGCGGGCTGGCGACGGTCACCCACGCGCCTGCACAAAGCGTCGGGCTAACGGACCGTGGCACGATCAAGGTCGGCGCACGCGGCGATGTGATCCGGTTTGCGCGGCTCGACGGCTTGCCGATCCTGCGCGAGACATGGGTCGAAGGGCAGCGCGTCTTTTGACCTGATGCAGCGGCGCGACGCTTGCGGCGCTCTGGCGGGCGGGGCGTAGCTTTGGGGTTGGTGTCGGCGGAAAAATGCTTAGGTTGCCGCTTTAGGGTCTGAACACCCGGAAACAAAGCGGGGGCCTTATGCGCCAATCATTCATGCAACCACATCCCCATGTCACCGGCGGAGGCGTCTGATGCTGTTGGTGCTGGGACTGGCCGCGTTGATCTGGGGCGCGGGGGCTGCGTTCGGCCAGCCGCGTGAACGGCGCGTCGTGGTGTTGGGCATGCTGTTTGGTCTGGTGATCGGGTTGAACCTCTTGCTGCCCCAAGCGCACCCCTTGCGCGTGGCGACGGGTGGCTCGGCAGCCCCGTGGCTGCTGCTGACGGGATTTCTGCTGCTGATCTTTGGCTATAGCTGGGTGTTGAACCGCCTGCGCGCCCGCGCCGAACCGGTGGCCGCACCGACGCCCGCCGCGCAAACTGGCACATTTTCGGAAACGGAGCTGAACCGCTATGCCCGCCACATCGTGCTGCGCGAGGTCGGCGGACCGGGCCAGAAGGCGCTGAAGCAGGCGCGGGTGCTGGTCATTGGCGCGGGTGGGCTTGGCGCGCCGGTGCTGCAATATCTGACGGCGGCCGGTGTCGGCACGATTGGTGTGATCGATGACGATGTGGTCGAGAATGCCAATCTGCAACGGCAAGTGATCCACAAGGACAGCGCCATCGGCACGCCCAAGGTCTTTTCAGCGCAGGCCGAGATGGAGGCGCAGAACCCTTTTGTCACCGTGCGCCCCTATCACCGCCGCCTGACGGAAGACATCGCGGCAGAGCTTTTCGCCGACTACGATCTGGTGCTGGACGGCACGGATAATTTCGACACGCGCTATCTGGTGAACCGCACCTGTGTCGCGGCCGGTTTGCCGCTGATCTCGGGGGCGCTGTCGCAATGGGAAGGGCAGCTGAGCATCTTTGACCCCTCCAAGGGCGCGCCGTGCTACCAGTGCATTTTCCCGCAGGCCCCGGCGGCCCATCTTGCCCCCAGCTGTGCGCAGGCCGGGGTGATCGGCCCCTTGCCCGGCGTGATCGGCGCGATGATGGCATCCGAGGCGATCAAGCTGATCACCGGTGCCGGTGCGCCGCTGCGTGGTCAAATGCTGATGTATGATGCGCTCTACGGCGAGAACCGCGTGATCGGCGTCTCCAAACGGGACGACTGTCCGATCTGCGGGAACGCGGGCGAATAGACGACCCGCCATGGCGGCTGTGCGCGGGTATTGCGATTGTATTGCCCCGTCGCAGTGCATAGCTTGATCCGTAAAGGAGACCGCCATGACAAACCCTTTGCTACAGGATTGGGACACCCCGTTTCAGATCGCCCCTTTCGACAAGATTTCCGACGATGATTTCGCCCCTACGCTGGACGAGGCCCTGCAGACGCACCGGATGGAGATCGACGCCATCGCCGACTGCGAATACGATCCGACGTTTTCCAACACGATCGAGGCGCTCGAGGAAGCAGGCAGCCAGCTGGACCGCGTGTTGGGCGTGTTCTTCACCGTCGCAGGGGCCGACAGCAACCCCACGCGCGAAGACCTGCAGCGCAAATTCTCGCCGCTGCTGTCTGCGCATTTCTCTGACATCTCAAGCAACAAGGCGCTGTTTGCGCGCGTGGCCTCCGTCTGGGAAAATCGCGACAGCTTCGATCTGACGCCCGAACAGGCACGGGTGTTGATGCTGACCCACCGCGGCTTTGTGCGCGCAGGCGCGGCGCTTGAGGGTGCGGATGATGCGCGGATGAAAGAGATCAAGAACCGGCTGGCGGTGCTGGGGACACAGTTCACCCAGAACCTGCTGGCGGATGAACGCAGCTGGTTCATGCCGTTGGAGGAATCCGATCTGGAAGGGCTACCCGACTTTGTCATCGATGCCGCCCGTGCGGCGGGCGAGGAGAAAGAGGCAGGCGGGCCGGTCATTACCCTTTCGCGGTCTTTGATCACACCGTTCCTGCAATTCTCGCCGCGCCGCGATCTGCGCGAAAAGGCGTTTCTCGCCTGGCAGTCCCGTGGGGCCAATGGCGGCGACACCGATAACCGCGCCATCGCTGCCGAGATCCTCGCCCTGCGCGAGGAACGGGCCAAGCTTCTGGGCTATGACAATTTCGCGGCTTACAAGCTGGAAACAGAGATGGCGAAAACACCCAAAGCGGTGCGTCAGCTGCTGATGGATGTCTGGACCCCGGCAACGCGCCAAGCGCAGGCGGACGCCGAGGTACTGACCCGTATGATGCATGACGATGGCGTGAACGCCGATCTGGCCCCGTGGGACTGGCGCTACTATGCGCAGAAACGGCGCGTGGCAGAGCATGATCTGGATGAAGCCGCGTTGAAACCGTATTTCCAGCTGGACCGGATGATCGACGCGGCCTTCGACTGCGCCACGCGGTTGTTCGCTCTCGAATTCAAGCCCCTCGACGTGCCGCTCTATCACCCCGATTGTCGCGCGTGGGAAGTGACCCGCAACGGCGAACATGTGGCCGTGTTCATCGGTGACTACTTTGCTCGGGGATCAAAACGGTCGGGCGCGTGGTGCAGCGCCATGCGGTCTCAGGCGAAATTTCCCGACGTGCAGTCGCCCATCGTGATCAACGTGTGCAACTTTGCCAAAGCCGCGCCTGCGCTGCTGTCCTATGACGATGCGCGCACGCTGTTTCACGAATTTGGCCATGCGCTGCACCAGATGCTGTCAGACGTGACCTACGAATCCGTGAGCGGCACATCGGTCGCGCGTGATTTTGTCGAACTACCGAGCCAGTTGTTCGAACATTGGCTCGAAGTGCCCGACGTGCTCAGCCAATTTGCCACCCATGCCAAAACAGGCGACCCCATGCCGCCCGAGATGCTGGAAAAGGTGCTGGGGGCCGCGAATTTCGACATGGGGTTCGCCACGGTCGAATATGTCGCCTCTGCGCTGGTCGACCTCGAATTCCACGACGGTGCGGCACCTGCCGATCCGATGGAGAAACAGGCGCAGGTGCTGGCCGATCTGGATATGCCGCCGGCAATCACCATGCGCCACGCCACGCCGCAGTTTGCCCATGTCTTTTCCGGCGACGGCTATTCCAGCGGCTACTACAGCTACATGTGGTCCGAGGTGATGGACGCAGACGCCTTCGCCGCCTTTGAGGAGGCCGGCAGCGCCTTTGATCCCGACCGCGCCGCCGCGCTAGAGCAGCACATCCTGTCCACCGGCGGCAGTCAGGACGCGGCGGAACTGTACAAGGCGTTCCGTGGCCGGTTGCCGGGGGTAGAGGCTTTGCTGAAGGGGCGCGGCCTGACAGCGGGCTGAGCGCCCGCGGTCGGCCTGCCTTCGGCGAGAGTTTAAGAGGCAAAATGAAGGGGCGCGCGGCTGCAGCTTCATTTTGCCAAATAAACTCAAATCCCGCCCTCGATACGGGACGGGTCAGTAGCCTTTGGCGCGATCCACCAGATGCAGGAAATCCTCACCTGCTTCGCCGCGGCGGATGTTTTCGACGATGGCCTGTGCAGCGGTTGTCGCGCGGGTTTCAGCGGCGATGTGGGGCGTGACGGTGACCTTGGGATGCGCCCAATAGGGGTGGTCTGCGGGCAAGGGCTCGACACGGAACACATCCAGCGTGGCATGGGCGATCTGGCCGCTGTCGAGCGCTGCCAGCAGCGCGTCGTCATCGATCAGCGCGCCGCGGCCGGGGTTGATGATACAGGCACCAGCGGGCATTTGCGCCAGCGACTCGGCATTCAGCGTGTTTTCGGTATCGGGCGTGTTGGGCAGCAGCAGCACCGCGATCTCGGCACTGCGCAGGGCATCTGCGCGCCCGGCGTCCCCATGCAGGCAGGTGACGCCCGCGATGGCCTTGGGGCTGCGCGACCAGCCGGTGACGTTGAACCCCAGGTAGACCAGAGTTTCCGCCACCGCCGCGCCCAAGGCCCCCAGACCCAGAATGGTGACCTGTCGTTCCTGTGCCAGCGGTGGGGTGCGCGGGGTCCAATCGGTATCCGTCTTGCGAATGTCCGTGTCCAGCCCCAGATGATAGCGCATCACATGGCCCGTGACCCATTCCACCATCCCCTTGGTCAGCCCCGGGTCCACCATCCGCGCCAGAGGGATCTTGAGCGTCTGGTTATTGGTGATGTTTTCCACCCCCGCCCAGAGGTTCAGCACCGCCTTGGCCCGCGTGTAGGGCGTGAAATCCTGCAAGGGGCTGTTGGGGGCATAGACGATGTAGTCCACGTCCTGCGGGGCGATATCCGTTGATAGGTGAGCCGCGATCCCCGCGGCATCAAGCGCTTGGCGCAGCGGCGTTTCATACGTCACCCAGCGTTCGGGGCGCGCGGCGAAAAGGATATTGAGGGGCATGGGCTTCCTATCTGGGGCGGTGGACATGGGCCGATTGTACAAGGCCAAAAGCCAGCAGCAACACCAGCATCGCCGACCCGCCATAGCTGACCAGCGGTAAGGGGACCCCGACAACGGGCGCCAGCCCCATCACCATCGACATGTTCACCGCGAAGAACAAAAAGAAGTTCAGCGCGATGCCGAGGGTCAGCAGCGACGAGAAACGGTCCTTGTTGATCAGCGCTGCCGCGACGCAGAAGACGATGATCAGCGCATAGAGACCCAGCAGGGAGAACCCACCGACAAAGCCGAACTCCTCGGCCAGGGTGGTAAAGATGAAGTCGGTGTGTTTCTCGGGCAGGAAGTTCAGGCGCGACTGGGTGCCTTGCATGAACCCGCGCCCCGTCCAGCCGCCGGATCCGAGCGCGATCTTGGATTGCGTGATGTGATACCCTGCGCCCAACGGGTCGGTGCTGGGATCGATAAACGTGTCGATGCGCCGGAACTGGTAATCCTTGATCAGCTGCCACGGCGTGCCGCGGGACTGGAACACCGCCGTCACCAGTCCGACGGCGCCGGTGATGACCACGGCGAAATAGCCCCAGTGCACACCGGCCAGAAACATCAGCCCGCCGCCCGCTGCCATCAGCAGGATCGCGGTGCCCAGGTCAGGCTGTTTCAGCACCAGTGCCGTGGGGATCAGGATCAGCAGCACCGGCAGCAACACCCAAAGCGGGCGCGAGGTTTTCTTGGGCGGGAGCCAGTCGTAATAGGCCGCCAGCATCATCACCAGCGTGATCTTCATCAGCTCGGAGGGTTGCAGGCGAAACGATCCGATCTCGATCCAGCGCTGCGCGCCCATACCGACGGCGCCGAAAAGCTCTACCCCGATCAGCAGGATTACGGTCCCGAAATAGGCCACGCCTGCAAGGTTTCGCCAAAGCCAGATCGGCACCATCCCCGCGGCGATCATCAGCGCGATACCAAGGGCAAAGCGTTTCATCTGCGGTTCGGCCCAGGGGGTAAAGCTGCCACCGGCCACGGAGTAGAGCATCAGGAACCCCACCCCCGAAACAGCGGCCAGCAGGATGGTCAGCGGCCAGTTCAGGTGCAGGATCTTGGCAAAGCCCGTGGGGACATGTTTGACCGTATATTCAAGGTAGCTCATGCTTGGTCTTTCCCGCTGAAGTCCGCTTGGGGCTGGATCGCGCGCAGGGCTTTTTGCTGCTCGGCGATGCGGCCGCGGTCGGCGGTGGGGTAGGCCTCTAGCGGTGGTTCGCCGCCATAGATCGCTTGCAGCATGACATCGCGGGCGATGGGGGCCGCTGCGGTCGATCCGCCGCCGCCGTGTTCCACCAGCACCGATACCGCATAGCGTGGCTTGTCATAGGGGGCGAAGGCGACAAACAGCGCGTGGTCGCGGCGTTCCCAGGGCAGGTCCTCGTTGCGGCTGACCCCGCGCGCGCGCTCGGCCGCGGTGATGTTGCGCACCTGGCTGGTGCCGCTTTTGCCGGCCATGCGCACACCCTCGGCGATGACGCGCGACCGGTAGCCGGTGCCGCGTCGGTCGTTTACCACCGAATACATGCCCTTGCGGACCTGCCGCATGTTGTTTTCGTTCATGCCCAGAGGCTCGCCCGCGCCGCTGGGTTGTTCGACACCGTCAATCGATTTGATCAGCCGCGGGACCACGGCGCGGTTGGTGGCGATCCGCGCGGTCATCACCGCCAGTTGCAGCGGCGAACTGAGGGTGAAGCCTTGCCCGATAGAGGCATTGACCGTGTCGCCGATCACCCATGAATCACCCTTGGTCGCTTGCTTCCATTCTTTCGTGGGGGCCAGACCGGCAGCGACCGAGGACAGCGGCAGGTCGTGTTTCCAGCCCAGACCAAAGCGGTTCGCCATGGCCGAGATTTTCTCGATCCCGACTTTCATCGCCAGATCATAGTAATAGACGTCGCAGGATTGCTTGAGCGAGTTCTCGAGGTCGATCCAGCCGTGACCTGCGCGTTTCCAGCAGTGGAAACGGCGACCGCCGACCTCTAGGTGGCCGGGGCAATAGACGGTTTCTTCGGGGCCGACGATACCCTCTTCGAGGGCGGCCATGGCCACGACCATCTTGTAGGTCGATCCGGGCGGGTAGGTGCCCTGCACGGTCTTGTTGACCAGCGGTCGGTATTCCGATTGCAGCAGCGGGTTATAATCGGCCGAGGATATCCCCCCGATGAACAGGTTCGGGTCGTAGCTGGGCGAAGACGCATTGGCGACCAGATCGCCGTTCTCGCAATCCATGATCACGACGGCGGCGCTTTCGCTACCCAGACGGGCCTGCACAAAGTTCTGCAGCTTGGAATCGATGGTAAGCTGCAGATCCGCCCCCGATTGCCCTTCGCGGCGGGCCAGTTCGCGCATCACACGGCCGGTGGCGTTGACCTCGACCTGTTTGGTGCCGGCAGAGCCGCGCAACAGGGATTCCTGTCGGGCCTCTACGTTGATCTTGCCGATCTGGAAACGGGGGATGCGCAGCACCGCGTCGGGGTTTTCCAGCGCGTCCAGATCGGCTTGGCTGACGCGGCCCACACGGCCGACGATATGCGCAAAGTCCGACCCACGGGGATAGACACGGGTCAGGCCGACCTCGGGGCTGACACCGGGTAGGGCGGGGGCGTTGACCGACACGCGGCTTACCTCGTCCCATGTGACATCATCGGCGACGGTCACCGGCAGGAACGGGGCGGAGCGTTTGATTTCGGCCATCGCGCGGTCGCGCATTTCGGGATCAAGGTCGATGACCTTGCCCAGCCGGTCCATCACCGCATCCACATCATCGGCATCCTCGCGCACGATCACGATCCGGTACGACGGCACGTTTTGCGCCAACCGCACGCCGTTGCGGTCAAAGATTTCGCCTCGTGCAGGCGGGATCAACCGGATGTTGATCCGGTTCTCTTCGGCCAGCAGGCGGAACTGGTCAGCCTGATCGACCTGCAGGTAATTCATCCGCGCGGCCAGACCGCCCATGAACAGCAGTTGCGCGCTGCCCAGCAAAACAGCGCGGCGGCTGAGCTTGGAGTGGCTGGCTTCGCTATCGGCCCTGCTGCGTCTCATCTTGGTCTCCTCATGAGCGGTTGCCCATACTGTCCAGATCGCCGGGGGCGGATTTGCGCACGCCCATCAGCGCATGGGTCACAAACACCACAGCCGGATAGGTCAGGATCGTGACGGCCAGTTCAAACAAGCTCAGCGACCATTGTGGCGGTGGGACCAGCAGCAACGATAGCACGATCCGGTTCAGCATCAAAATAGCGATCAGCCATACGGAGACCGCCAGCCATTCCGCGCCAAAGGTGCTGTCGCGCAGGGTGCGACCACGGGTTTTCATATTCTCGCATGCCAGTAATGCCAGCAGCGCCCAGAGGCCGGGCGGGCGTTGCAGCAATAGGTCCGTCAGCAGGAAGGCGACGGCGAGCAGTAGGGCGGGGACATAGTCGGGCCGCCGCACAGACCACGCCAGCGCAAAGGCGATCAGCAGGTCGGGGGCGATCCAGATGCGGTCGCTGCCTTGGTCCAGCAGGGCCCGCAGACGCGCCTCTGCGGGGTCGATGGTGGCCAGTGGGGGCGACAGCTCGGGCGCGAACAGCGCGATCGGCTGGGTATCAAGCGGCAGCAGATGGAAAAACAGCAGGACCACCGTCAGCGCCAGAAACGCCGCGCGCATCAGCCACAATCGCAGGGGCGACAGTTCGTCCATCATTCGGTCGCAGGATCAAAGGGCAGGGGCGCGATCATGCCCGTGGCGTCATCCCGCACCACGGCCGCATCCTCGTTCACTTTTTCGGAGCCATGGTGGCGCAGCACGCGCAGGAATTCGAGCCGCTCGAAATCCGCCGCAAGACGCACGCGCAGCCGCCCGCCGGGGTCGGCGGCGACCTGACCGATCAGGATACCCGCAGGAAACACGCCGCCATCGCCAGAGCTGCTGACCCGATCACCGGGACGCACGAGGTCGGGGTTCTCGAGGAAATCAATCGGTGGCGCGGCGGAGTTGTCGCCCGCAATAATCGCCCGCTGTCCCGACGGCTGGATCACCGCCGGTATGCGGCTAGAGGTATCGGTCACCAGAATGACGCGCGCGGTGTTTTCGCCCACGCCGGAAATACGCCCTACCAGCCCGATGCCGTCCACCGTGGCCCAGCCATCGACAATGCCGTCACGGGCCCCGACGTTCAGCAGCACAGATTGGCGGAAGGGCGACCCGGAGTCCGCCTGCACTACACCGGTGATATGGGTCAAACGCGGATCAAGCCGCACCTTGTTCAGGTCCAGCAAACGGGCGTTTTCCTGTTCAAGCTGCAGCGCGGCCTCTTTCCAGGTCTGCATCTTGCGCAGCTCGGACCGCAGTTCTTGGTTCTGCACGGTCAGACGTTGATAGCTTTGGAAATCGCGGAACAGGTTTACCGTGCCGGTAACAGGGGTCATCGCCCAATCCAGATTGGGGACGATCCGGTCGGTGATCTGCGCGCGAAACCGTTCAACACGGGGGCTGTCGATCCGCCACAGCAGAAAGATGCCCGCCAGCACCAGCACGATGACGGCCAGCAGCAAGCGGCGCAGCGGGCGCCCAAAATCGTTCGAAGAGGATCGGTCGATGGCCATGCGTTATACGTTTCCCACCGCGAGGGCAGCGCCGTCCTGCCGCATCGCGGGCTGTTCTAGCTGCGCTGATTAGCTGTCGTAGTCGATGGCGTGGCGCAGCTGCTTTTCATACTCCAGCGCTTTGCCGGTGCCCAAGGCCACGCAGTTCAACGGTTCATCCGCCACGGAAATGGCCAGCCCGGTCTGTTCGCGCAGCGCCAGATCCAGATCGCCCAGCAAGGCACCGCCACCGGTCAGCATGACGCCACGGTCCACGATGTCAGCCGCCAGATCGGGCGGGGTGGTTTCCAGCGCGGTCATCACCGCCTCGCAGATCTGCTGCACAGGCTCGGCCAACGCTTCGGCGATCTGCGCCTGGGTCACTTCGATCTCTTTGGGGACACCATTCAGCAGGTCGCGCCCGCGGATCTGCATCGAGGTGCCGCGCCCGTCGTCGGGCATCCGTGCGGTCCCGATAGAGGTTTTCACCCGCTCGGCGGTTGTTTCACCGATCAGCAAGTTTTGCTGGCGACGCAGGTAGCTGATGATCGCCTCGTCCATACGGTCGCCGCCCACACGGACAGAGCGTGCATAGACGATATCGCCCAAGGACAGCACCGCGACTTCGGTTGTGCCACCCCCTATATCGACAACCATGTTCCCGGTCGGATCGGTGATCGGCATGCCCGCCCCGATGGCCGCTGCAATCGGTTCGGCAATCAGGCCGGCGCGGCGTGCGCCCGCAGACAGCACCGACTGACGGATCGCGCGTTTTTCAACAGGCGTCGCCCCATGCGGCACGCAGACGATGATCTTGGGCTTCGAGAAGGTCGACCGTTTGTGCACCTTGCGGATGAAATGCTTGATCATCTCTTCGGCGGTGTCAAAGTCGGCAATCACGCCCTCGCGCATGGGGCGGATCGCTTCGATGCTGCCGGGGGTCCGGCCCAGCATCAACTTTGCGTCTTCGCCCACGGCCAGCACCTTTTTGACGCCATCCTTGACGTGATAGGCGACAACCGAAGGTTCGGACAGGACGATGCCCTTGCCTTTGACATAAACCAAGGTGTTCGCGGTCCCGAGGTCGATGGCCATATCGGACGAGAACAAACCACGGAATTGATCAAAAACGGACATGGGCAGCAGGACCTTGCAAAAATTCATTTTGGCCCGTCGACTCTGACAAGTCACGGGCTAAACGGCTTATAGGCCGATGAGGTCAAAGACGAAAGGGGGGTTGACCTTTGTGGTGGCATGATGCCGCCACCGCGCTATGGTTTGCGGCAAGCCGGACAATAGGGGGAGAGAGAAATGCAGAAGATTCAAGTTATTGGTGTGCATCACATCACGCTGATGGGCGCGGACCGTCAGACCAGTATCGACTTCTGGGAGGGTCTGCTGGGCATGCCGTTCATCTTCGACCAGCCAAATCTGGACGATCCCGACGAAGGGCACCTGTATTTCGATCCCGGCGACGGCCGGTTGATTACCATCTTTACCAATGAAAACCGCCAACCCGTCTACAGTCGCACGCCGACGGATGCGGGCTGCGTGCATCACCTCGCGTTCGAGGTCGACCGCGCCATGTTTGATCAAGTGCTCGACCGGCTCAAGGAGCGGGGGATCGGCAATTCGGGCGTGAAGGATCGCGGCTTCATGCATTCGATCTACTTCAAGGATCCGCTGGGGTTCCTGATCGAACTGGCCTGCTACACCTTCATCCCGCCGCGCGGATCGTCCCACGCGGAAGTGATGCTAGAGGCGCATAAGCTGCGGGTCGCACGCGGAGATCACCATATCGAACGCCAACATCTGGCCGATGCCACAGTGATGATCGTCGAACGCTCGCAACGGTCGCTGTCAGAGGATCGCAGCCCCAAGGACCCCTATCGCTAAGGGGCGGCGGGCACCGGTTCAGGCGGGTCAAAAATACCACAAGTAAACGGATCGTAACGGCGGTTTCGCTTGGGTGTTGCGGGCGGATTCCGCTGCGCCTAAGAGCCATGGTACGAGCAACCGTAAATTGTGCGAAGGAACCAGCATGATCCGTAATATTTTTGTCGCCTCGCTTCTGAGCGTGACCGCAACCGCAGCTGCTGCCGAACTGACCTATGGCACGGCTTTCGCGAAATTCCACGACTTCGACGTTGACGGCGCAGGCACGATCGACGTGAAATCCTTTGGCGGCGGCATCGAATACCGCTACGACAACTTCATCTTCTCGGGTGAGCTGTCGAACATCTCTATCGAGGGTGTCGATATCGATCTGGGTACAGTGGGCGTTGAATACGCTCTGGCCAACGGCTTTAACATCGGCCTCGACTATTCGCGTTTTGACATCGAAGGTTTCGACGCGGATGTCACCAGCCTGTTCGGGTCCTATCAGTCCGGCGCGCATACCTTTGGTGCCGCAATCGGTGATTCCTCCGATCTGGACGACATGACCTTCAGCATCTTCGCCGCTTGGGATGTCACCCCCACCGGCACCGTCGGTTTGGACCTCGTTCACATCGAAGACGAGACGCTTTACGCCGCCTATGCCGATTATGATGTCGCGCAATACAACGTACAGGCAGACCTGCTGAAACTGGATGATCTGAGCGTTGTCGCTGTCGCAGGCGGCTATGAATTCGCCAACGGCTTCTCTGCTATCGGTTCTGTCGGGTTCCTGGATCTGGGCCCCGAAGACGTGCGGTCGATCACCATCGGCGGTCAGTATGAATTCACCCCCGGTGCGAATGTAGAGCTGGCCTTGGGCCGTCTGGACTTTGACAGTGGCGAGGACGTGGACCAGCTGACTTTCGGCGTGAACTATGAACTGGGTCGCCGTACCTCCAAGCGTCGTTCGCTGGGTAACATCTTTTCAAGCGCGACCGGTACTTTTGCGGGTCTGACAGATTTCTAATCTGCGCTGACAGAACACCAGATACAGAAAAGGCCCCCGACTTCGGGGGCCTTTTTGCGTTCGTGGGGGAAGAGCGGGTGGGTTAGCCCACCACGTCTTTATAGCTGATCTCGCGCTTGTCGGTGCCGCCCTTCTCGCGGCGCACCAACAGACGGTTGAGCGCGTGGATATAGGCGCGGACCGATGCAACAACGGTGTCTGTATCCGCCGACTGGCCGGTCACGATGCGGCCGTCTTCCTCGAGCCGGACAGAAACGGTGGCCTGCGCGTCGGTGCCTTCGGTCACGGCGTGCACCTGATACAATTGCAAGCGCGCGCTGTGATCGACCAGTGCCTTGATGCAGTTGAACGAGGCATCCACAGGCCCGTCACCGGTTTGCGAGGTAGAGGTTTCGGCACCATCCACCGTCAGCGACATCTCTGCCTTCTGCGGGCCTTCTGTGCCGCAGACAACGGTCATGCTACCCAGCACAATGCGGTCGCTTTCAGGGTCGGTGGCGGTGCGCATCAGGGCGATGAGATCGTCGTCGTAGATCTCTTTCTTGCGGTCGGCCAGTTCCTTGAAACGGACAAACACATCCTTGAGCTGGTTATCCCCCAGTTCATAGCCGAGGTTTTCCAGCTTCGAGCGTAACGCCGCACGGCCCGAGTGTTTGCCCATCACGATGTTGGTCTCGGTCAGGCCCACGTCTTCGGGGCGCATGATCTCGAAGGTCTCGGCGTTCTTCAGCATGCCGTCCTGATGGATGCCGCTTTCATGCGCAAAGGCGTTCTTGCCGACGATGGCCTTGTTGAACTGCACGGCGAAGCCCGAAACAGCGGCAACGCGGCGCGAGATATTCATGATCTTGGTGCTGTCGATCTTGGTCTGGAACGGCATGATGTCATTGCGCACTTTCAGCGCCATCACGACCTCTTCCAACGCGGTGTTGCCCGCGCGTTCGCCCAAGCCGTTGATCGTACATTCGATCTGGCGCGCGCCCGCTTCGACGGCGGCAAGGCTGTTGGCGGTCGCCATGCCAAGGTCGTTGTGACAATGCGTGGCAAAGACGATCTCGTCCGCGCCGGGGACGTTTTCCAAGAGCTTGCGGATGAGATCGGCGCTTTCGCGCGGCGCGGTATAGCCGACGGTATCGGGGATGTTGATCGTGGTCGCCCCCGCCTTGATCGCGATTTCGACGACACGGTACAGGTAGTCAAGCTCGGTCCGCGTGGCGTCCATCGGCGACCATTGCACATTGTCGCACAGGTTGCGCGCATGGGTCACCGTTTCGTGGATGCGGTCGGCCATTTCGTCCATCGTGAGGTTCGGAATGGCGCGGTGCAGCGGCGAGGTGCCGATAAATGTGTGGATGCGGGGCTGGGCCGCGTGTTTGATCGCCTCGTAACAACGATCGATGTCGCCGAATTGTGCGCGGGCCAGGCCGCAGATGACCGAGTTCTTCGACAGTTTCGCGATTTCGCTGACGGCGGCGAAATCCCCTTCGGACGCGATAGGGAAACCGGCCTCGATAATGTCGACGCCCATCTCGTCCAGCAGGCCCGCGATCTCTATCTTTTCGGCGTGGGTCATGGTGGCGCCGGGGGATTGTTCGCCGTCGCGCAATGTCGTGTCGAAAATCAAGACGCGGTCTTGTTGTGTGGTATCTGTCATCGTTTGGGTTCTTTCATTCTGCTGTATAAATCCGTGGCGCGCGGCACATCCCTCTGAGCGGGCGCGCCGGATGGCACGCTCAGAGGCGGATTAGCAGCAGTAGGTTGGCACGCAGGAAAGTCGCGCAGCGGCGCGGCAGGATCGCAATATGATCGGCGTGTGTCATGGCGACAAGTTATACCCGTGCATTCGCAAATGGGAAGGGTTTTTCTGCGCCGTTTTTTCCGCGCTTGAAGGGGGGCTGTTTTCCGCTACCTCCCCTTGCATGAAACAGGTTTTGATCATCGGGGCGTCGGGCGGTGTGGGTGCCGCCTTGGCCGCCGCTTACGAGGGGCGTGGCGATGCGGTCACGCGGCTGTCACGGTCGGTCGATGGGTTCGACATCACGGACGAACGCAGTGTGGACCAGCACTTGACCGCGCTGAACGGGCCGTTTGATGTGGTGCTGGTGGCCACAGGCGCGCTCGAGATTGACGGCGCCGTGCCGGAAAAGACGATCAAATCCATCAGCCAAAAGGCGATGTTGGACCAATTCGCGCTGAATGCCGTGGGCCCTGCACTGGTATTGCGCCACGCGGGCGACCTGCTGCGGCGGGACGCGCCTTGCGTCTTTGCCGTATTCTCTGCGCGGGTGGGGTCGATCGGCGACAACCGCATCGGCGGCTGGATCAGCTACCGCAGCGCCAAGGCGGCGGTGAACCAGATCGTGCACACCGCCGCGATCGAACTGACGCGCAGTCACAAGAACAGTATCTGCGTCGCCCTGCACCCCGGCACGGTCAAGACCGCCTTTACCGCGAAATACCTTGCCCGCCATCCCGCTGTTGCACCGTCGGAGGCGGCGGAAAATCTGCTGGCTGTGATCGACGGGCTGACGCCTGCGGACACAGGCCAGTTCTTTGACTGGGCCGGAAAGCCGGTGCCATGGTAGGGCGCTTGGTGCTGGTTCTGGGCGACCAGCTGACAGAAACGCTCAGCGCCTTGGCGCAGGCGGATAAGGCGCGCGATACCGTCGTGATGGCCGAGGTCGCGGACGAGGCGGCTTATGTCCGGCATCACCCCAAGAAAATCGCCCTGATCTTTGCCGCGATGCGCAAGTTTGCCCATGCGTTGGAACAGGACGGCTGGACGGTCGCCTATACGCAACTGGATGATACGGATAACGCGGGCTCTATCGTGGGGGAATTGCTGCGCCGTGCAGCGCAGACGGGGGCAAGCGAGGTGCTGGCGACAGAGCCGGGGGAGTGGCGCTTGATCGGCAAGTTGAAATACGCCCCGCTGAAGGTGCATCTGCTGCCCGACGACCGCTTTCTTGCCACTCATGCCGAATTCGAGGCATGGGCCGAAGGCCGCAAAGCACTGCGGATGGAGTATTTCTACCGCGAGATGCGCCGCAAGACCGGCCTGCTGATGGAAGGGGATCAACCCGCTGGCGGCAAGTGGAACTTCGACCACGACAACCGCAAAGCCGCGCCCGAGGATGTCACCGTAGATGGCCCTCTGCGGTTTGACCCCGATGCCACGACGCGCGAAGTGCTGGAGCTGGTTCAAGCGCGTTTCGGCGATAATTTCGGCGCGCTAGAGCCTTTTTGGTTCGCCACCACCCGCGCCGAGGCGCTGCAAGCGCTCGACCATTTCATCGCGAATGCCCTGCCGCGGTTTGGGGACTATCAAGACGCGATGCTGAACGAGAATGAATTCCTGTATCACGCGATCCTGTCGCCCTACCTCAACATCGGGTTGCTGAACGTGACCGAGATTTGCGAGGCCGCTGCCGACGCCTATGCCTCAGGTCACGCGCCGATCAATGCCGCCGAAGGGTTCATCCGGCAGATCATCGGCTGGCGCGAGTATGTGCGGGGCATCTATTTCATCGAGGGGCCGGACTATACCGCCCGCAACATTCTGGGGCACGACCGCGACCTGCCGTGGTTCTACTGGGGTGGCGAAACGCGGATGAACTGTGTGGCCAAGGCCGTGGGGCAGACCAGGACCCAAGCCTATGCGCATCATATCCAACGGTTGATGGTGACGGGTAACTTTGCCCTGCTGGCGGGGATTGATCCGGCGCAGGTGCATGAATGGTATCTGGCGGTCTATGCCGATGCCTTTGAATGGGTAGAGGCCCCCAATACCATCGGCATGAGCCAATTCGCCGACGGCGGCGTTATCGCGTCCAAGCCCTATGTCTCGTCCGGGGCCTATATCAACCGCATGTCGGATCACTGCAAAAGCTGCCACTATTCAGTCAGCGCAAAGACGGGTGACACCGCTTGCCCGTTCAACCTGCTTTACTGGCACTTTCTGGACCGCCATCGCGACCGGTTCTCGAACAATCCGCGCATGGGCAATATGTACCGCACGTGGGACCGGATGGACGCCGACAAACGCAAAACGGTTCTGGCCGAAGGCGATGCCTTGCTCGCCCGTCTGGACGCGGGCGAGGTGATCTAGCCGTCGTTGCTTTCGGCCGCGTCCGTACTGTCGGCGGGTGCCTCTGACGGAGTGTCGGCGTCTGTCGGTGCCTCATCCGCGGCGTCAGGCGTGGGCGCCGCATCAGCATCTTCGGCAGGGGCTGTGCCCGCTTCTTGCAGCGCGCCGTTGACCCACTGGCCCGAGACTTCCTCGCCTGATTTATAGCGCATGGTGCCCTGACCCTGACGTTTGCCGCCCTCGAACGCGCCTTCGTAGATATCGCCGTTGGGGTAGGTGGCGGTGCCGGTGCCTTCGATCTCTCCGCCGGACCACTGGCCGTCATAGGTGAACCTATCGGGCATGGTGATCTTGCCCGTGCCGTCGCGTAGCCCGTCGACAAAGCCGCCGGTGTAGACGGTGCCATCGGGGTAGGTCGCGGTGCCCATGCCGTTGCGTTGGCCGTCTTTCCAGCTGCCGTCATACTTATAGCCGTCGGCATAAGTCATCACGCCCTGACCGTCATTGCGCGCGTTCTTGAAACCGCCCTCATAGACGATACCGTTGGGGTAGGTCGCGCGGCCTTCGCCTTCGATCACGCCCGCGACCCATGACCCTTCGTAGGTTGATCCGTCGGGATAGGTGATCTTGCCCTCCCCATCGGCCAGATCATCGCGGAAACTGCCTTCGTAGACAGAGCCGTCGGGGTAGGTCACCTTGCCCGTACCTTCGATCTGCCCGGCAACCCATGATCCGGTGTAGACATAGCCATCTGTGCCGGTGAACGTGCCCTGACCCTCGCGGCGGTCGTCCTCGAAGCCGCCCTCGTAGGTGTCGCCATTGGCATAGGTCACCTTGCCCGTGCCCTGGCGCTGACCGGCGACCAGATCACCTTCGTAGACATCGCCATTGGGTTGGGTCAGCGTGCCGGTGCCGTCGATCTGCCCGTCTTTCCACTGGCCAGTATAGGTCAGCCCGTCGGGCATGGTCAGCGTGCCCGTGCCATTGCGTTCGCCATCGGCGATGTCACCGTCATAGAGCGCGCCATCGGGATAGGTGATCTTGCCCACGCCCTGCTTGACGCCATCGACCCAGTCGCCCTGATATTCATACCCGCCGGGGGATTGCATGACGCCCTTGCCGTGGTGGTTGGCATTGCGGAACGACCCTTCGTAGCGCACCCCGTTGGCATAAAGCGCGATGCCCTGACCGGTGATCGCACCGGCCTCCCATTCGCCCTCATAGGTGCCGCCATCGGCAAAGGTGATCTTGCCGAAACCGTCCGGTTTGCCCTTTTCAAAGTTGCCCTCGTAGACGGACCCGTTGGGGAAACGCGCGACGCCTTTGCCCTTGATCTCTCCGTTCACCCAGGCACCTTCGTATTCATAGCCGTTGGGCAGCGTATAGGTGCCGGTCCCGTGCTGTACGCCGTCCTTGAACGTCCCCTCATAGACGCCGCCATCGTCGTATTGCTTGCTTTGAACCTCGCCGTCTTGCGCAAGCGCGGGGAAGGGCAGCAGCCCAAGGCAAAGGATCAGCGGGGTCAGGGTCAATTTCGTCATACAGCAACTTTCAAAAGAGAGTGCGGCCAAGAGCGGCGGGCGAGTTTGTTAACGCTTAGCCTATTCAATGGCCTGCAAGGGGGCAATCGTCTTTTGCCCGGCGGTGCGCCTTGGCCTTTCACTTGGCGCGTGATCTGCTACATCACTTGCGTAGATTATCGAAGGACCGCCCTATGACATCGCGTTTTCGCATCACGCTTGGCCAGTTGAACCCCACTGTCGGGGATCTGGCCGGAAACGCAGACCTCGCGCGGGAGGCCTGGGCGCAGGGCAAAGAGGCAGGTGCCGATCTGGTTGCTTTGCCCGAGATGTTCCTGGCCGGGTATAACGCGCAAGATCTGGTGATGAAGCAGGCGTTCCAGCTGGATGTGATGACCCACCTCGAAGCGCTGGCGGCTGATTGTGCCGACGGGCCCGCGCTGGCCATCGGTGCGCCCTGGGTCGAAGGGGCCAAGCTCTATAATGCCTATCTGATCCTCAGAAACGGCAAGATCGCCAGCCGTGTCTTCAAGCACAACCTGCCGAACGAGACCGTGTTCGACGAGGTGCGCATTTTCGACAGCGCGCCTTTGGGTGGGCCGTACGCCGTTGGCGATACCCGCATCGGCAGCCCGATCTGCGAAGACGCATGGCACCCCGATGTGGCCGAAACGCTGGCCGAAACCGGGGCAGAGTTCCTGTTGGTGCCCAACGGATCGCCCTATTATCGCGGCAAATTCGAGACGCGGTTGAACCATATGGTTGCCCGCGTGGTCGAAACTGAACTGCCGCTGATCTACCTCAATATGGTGGGCGGTCAGGATGATCAGGTCTTTGACGGGGCGAGCTTTGCGCTGAACCCCGGCGGCAAGCTGGCGTTCCAGATGCCCGCCTTTGACGCGCAGATCGCGCATGTCGATCTTGAACAGACCCCCGAAGGCTGGCGCGTGGTCGAGGGCGAGAAGGCGCATATGCCGTCGGACCTTGAGCAGGACTACCGCGTGATGGTGCAGGGCTTGCGCGACTACATGGGCAAGACCGGGTTCAAGAAAGTGTTGCTGGGTCTGTCGGGCGGGATCGATTCGGCGATTGTGGCGACGATCGCTGTGGATGCGCTTGGCGCCGATAATGTGCGCTGTGTGATGCTGCCCTCCGAATATACCTCCCAAGCCTCGCTGGATGATGCTGAATCCGTCGCCAAAGCGCTTGGCTGCCGGTACGACTATGTGCCGATCGCGCAGGGCCGCGCTGCGATCACCGACACGCTGGCCCCGCTGTTTGACGGCACCACCCCAGACCTGACCGAGGAAAACATCCAGTCGCGCCTGCGCGGTTTGCTGTTGATGGCGGTCAGCAACAAATTCGGCGAGATGCTTTTGACCACGGGCAACAAGTCAGAGGTGGCGGTGGGCTATGCCACGATCTATGGCGACATGGCGGGGGGCTATAACCCCATCAAGGATATGTATAAAACCCGCGTCTTCGACAGCTGCCGCTGGCGCAACGAGAACCACCGCGACTGGATGATGGGCCCGGAGGGAGAAGTGATCGCGCCGCGCATCATCGACAAGCCGCCCTCGGCCGAGCTGCGCGAGGATCAGAAAGACAGCGACAGCCTGCCCGACTATCCCGATCTGGACGCGATGCTGACGATCCTTGTGGATGACGACGGGTCCATCGCCGATTGCGTGGCGGCGGGCTTTGACCGCGAGGTTGCCAAAAAGGTCGAACACCTGCTCTATATCAGTGAATACAAACGGTTCCAGTCCGCCCCCGGTCCGCGTTTGACCAAGGGCGCGTTCTGGTTGGACCGCCGCTATCCCATCGTGAACCGCTGGCGCGACCCCAGTTGACCGCGCGGGCGACGCTGCACGTTATCTAGACAATGGCGCCGCGCTGTGACAAGCCAGCGGCCAATCAGGAGAACCCAATGACCATCACCCGCTTCGCCCCGTCCCCGACCGGCTATATCCACGTAGGCAACCTGCGCACGGCGCTGATGAACTATCTGATCGCCCGCAAGAACGGCGGAGAGTTCATCCTGCGGATCGACGACACCGATCCGGTGCGCAGCAAGGAAGAATACGTCGACGGTCTGAAAGAAGACCTGACATGGCTCGGCCTGCATTGGGACCGCGTTGAGCGTCAGTCCGAGCGGTTGGACAAATACCACGCCGCCGCGGACGAGCTGCGCAAGATCGGGCGGTTCTATGAAGCCTGGGAAACCCCGACCGAGCTGGACCTCAAGCGCAAGAAACAGCTCAACATGGGCAAGCCGCCGGTCTATGACCGCGCCGCGCTGAACCTGTCGGAGGCCGAAAAAGCCAAGCTGCGCGACGAACGCGGCCCCGGTGTGTGGCGTTTCAAGCTGGATCAGGAACGGATCGAGTGGAAAGACGGTATCCTGGGCGATATCTCGATCGATGCGGCATCGGTCTCCGACCCCGTGTTGATCCGCGGCGACGGGCAGATTTTGTACACGCTGGCGTCCGTGGTCGATGACACGGAAATGGGCGTGACCAATGTCGTGCGCGGGTCCGACCATGTGACCAACACGGCGACACAAATCCAGATCATGCAAGCGCTTGGCGGCACCGTGCCGAGCTTTGCGCACCACTCGCTGTTGACTGGCCCGCAGGGCGAGGCGCTGTCGAAACGCCTGGGTGTGCTGGCGCTGCGCGACCTGCGCGAACGCGGTGTGCATCCTTTTGCGCTGCTGTCGACAATGGCGCGCCTGGGCTCTTCGGACCCGATTGAACTGCGCACCGATATGGAGAGCCTGATCGACGGTTTCGACATCGAACGCTTCGGTTCAGCGCCGACCAAATTCGACGTCGAGGACCTGTTCCCCATGACCGGCCGCTATCTGCAGACCCTCCCGCTTGAGGCCGTCGCAAGCGACATCGCAGCCCTTGGTGTGCCCGAGGATAAAGCCGCGCTGTTCTGGCAGGTCACCCGCGAAAACATCACCACGCTGCACGATCTGAAAGGCTGGTGGCAGATGTTCAGCGAAGGCGCAGAGCCTGTGATCGCGGACGAGGATAAAGAATTCGTCGCCGAAGCATTGGCGCTTCTGCCCGAGGGCGAGTTTGACGAAAGCACCTGGGGCACATGGACGGCCGCCGTGAAAGAGCAGACCGGCCGCAAGGGCAAGGGGCTGTTCATGCCGCTGCGTCTGGCGCTGACTGGCAAACCCCACGGCCCCGACATGGGCGCGGTGCTGCCATTGCTGCAAGTCGTGAAGGCACGCGGGTGAAACGGGCCGGGTTCGCGGGCGCAAGTTCGGGAGCCTTCGGCGAGAGTTTATCTGGCAAAATGAAGCCGCTGTCGGCTGATATAGGGCGCGTCTATCATGGTTGATGGGCGCGCCAAATTTTTGTCGGGCAATCTGTTCGGGCATGTCGCCAATATGTCTTTGCTGGCCTCTGTCGGGCTGGTGGCGGTGTTTCTTGTCGATTTCGTCGACATGATTTTCATTTCTATGTTGGGCAAGGCAGAGCTGGCGGCGGCCATCGGCTATGCCGGTGCGATCTTGTTTTTCACCACCTCCTTCGGGATCGGATTGGGCATCGCGGCGGGGGCCTTGGTCGCGCGGGCCTTGGGGCAGGACGACGCGCAGCTCGCACGGGAGAGGACGACCCATGCGCTGTGCTATGGCGCGGTCTTTGGCGTGATCTTTGCGCTTTGTGTGTTCCTGTCGCTGGATGTGCTGGTCGGATGGGTCGGCGCAGGCGGTGAGACGGCGGCGCTGGCGGTGGATTTCCTGCAGATCGTCGTGCCGTCGGTGCCATTTCTGATGGTCGGTATGATGGGCAGCGCGATCCTGCGGGCCCATGGGGATGCGCGGCGGGCGATGATGGCGACCATTGCGGGGGGCATCGTGAATGCCATCCTCGATCCGATCCTGATCTTTACCTTTGATCTGGGCCTGACCGGTGCGGCTTGGGCGTCTTTTGTGGCGCGGGTGGTGATTGCCTATACCGCCCTGATGCCGATTGTGCGCCACTATGGCGGGATCGCGATGCCGCGCCCCGCGGGGCTATGGCGCGATCTGATGCCCGTCTTGTCCATCGCGGTGCCCGCCATTCTGACACAGGTCGCCACGCCGGTGGGGCAGGCCTATGTGACCCGTGCAATGGCGGCCTATGGAGAGGATGCTGTCGCAGGCATGGCGATTGTCAGCCGCATGATGCCTGTTGCCTTTTCCGTGATCTTTGCCCTTTCGGGGGCGGTAGGGCCGATCATCGGGCAGAACTTTGGCGCGGGCGATCTGGGGCGGGTCAAGCGGACCTATGCCGCGGGGGTCAGCTTTGCCGCTTTGGTGATCGTCGTCATCTCGGCCGCGCTGTTTGCGTTCCGCGCGCCGCTGGCGGCGATGTTTGATGCGCAGGGGATCACCTTGACGTTGATCTATCTGTTCTGCGGGCCGCTGTCCCTGGCGTTCTTTTTCAACGGTGTGTTGTTCGTGTCGAATGCGGCGTTCAACAATATGGGCCACCCCTATTATTCGACCGTGACCAACTGGGGTCGCAACACGCTGGGGATGATCCCGCTGGTCTGGGGTGGCAGCCTGCTGTTCGGGGCCCCTGGTGTGCTGATCGGGCAGGCGGCGGCGGGGGTGCTGTTCGGGGCGCTGGCCTGGGTGCTCGCGCGGCGGATGATCGCGCAAGGGGGGCAGCGCAAACGCGCCAAGCCCGAAGCTTTCGCCCGCGACGGGCGGTTGATGTCGCTACTGCACCTGCGCCGATAGGCGGGTCAGATGCTGGTCGACCAGCGCGGTTTCATGCGCGGTAAGCTCTTGCGCGCGCGGGTATTTCGGAGCGGCGCGGTCGTTCAGGATCGGCGTATCCCAGCCCCGCGTCGTGTCAAAGAAACGCTGCACCCCGTCGATGCCATATTCGCGCAGGAACCCCTGCACCACCACATCAAGATAGCTGAGCAAGATGGTATGGTCGCCCGATGTCACATGGGTGTCTGTGGGGACGGAATAATGCGCCATATCGGGGGCCGGGATGATGTCATGCACCACCGCCCCGTTCGATCCGATGCGATCATAGTTGGTTTCGCGCGTATCCAGCGCCACCCAATCGGCACCGGGCACCGCCGCGATCAACCCGTCGATCACGGTGCCCTCTTCGGGCAGCACGCTCAGGAACACATGCGCGGCACCTTCGATGCGCACCCAAAGCCGGTGCCAGCCGCGAAGCTGCGCCGGACGGGCGTCTGGATAGGCGTGGGTATTGCGGTTTACGAGGCTGCCGTAGCCGAAGAAATATGGTGTCATGCGGGTGTTTTGGCGCCGCTGCGCGATGATGTCCACATCTTGCGCGCGCCGCACCCGACGTGCTGCCCAATATCGCGGCGCCGGATGAAAGTTTTCGCGCCGCCCTGTCAACTTTGCTTGACGCAGCGCCGCGTTCCGGCATAGCACTTGCCCACACCGTTACGGGAGAACCGGCGCAAGCCGGTGCCGAAGGAGCAACCGCCCCGGAAACTCTCAGGCCAAAGGACCGCAACGGGACCTAACAACTCTGGAGAGTGACGCGACAGCGTCCGCCGAAGGGATAACGATCTCAGGCGAAAGGACAGAGGGGGCATTTGACAGGCTGCATTCCCGCGGTCTGCTGGGTGCCAGTATGGTCGATGGCCTTCTGGATAGGGAAAGGCCGCGTGACCATGAGCGATTTGCAACAGACACCGCTATACGATCTTCATCTGGAGCTGGGGGGCAAGATGGTGCCCTTTGCGGGCTATTCCATGCCTGTGCAGTATCCGATGGGCGTGATGAAAGAGCACCTGCACACCCGCGCCGCAGCGGGCGTTTTTGATGTCAGCCACATGGGGCAGGTGATGGTGACCGGCCCGTCGTGGGACGCCGTGGCGCTGGCGTTCGAAACATTGGTGCCGATGAATGTGCTGGGGCTGGAAGACGGGCGGCAGCGCTATGGGTTCTTCACCAATGACGCCGGCGGGATCGAGGATGACCTGATGTTCGCGCGCCGTGGTGATGACCTGTTCGTCGTGGTCAACGCCGCCTGCAAGGATGCCGATATCGCACGCATGAAGGCGGCGTTGGAGCCAGAGATCACCGTGACCCCGATCACCGACCGCGCGCTGGTGGCTGTGCAGGGTCCTGCGGCGGGGGCGGCTGTGGCGTCGCTTGATGCCGCTGCGGACGGAATGCGGTTCATGGATTTCGGCACATTGACGCTGGACGGGGTAGAGGTCTGGGCCTCGCGGTCGGGCTATACCGGCGAGGATGGCTTCGAGATTTCGGTGCCGGAGGCGCAGGCCGAAGCGCTGGTCCGCCGGTTGCTGGAGATCAAGGGTGTGGAACCCATTGGTCTGGGCGCGCGGGATTCGCTGCGGCTTGAGGCGGGCTTGTGTCTTTATGGCAATGACATCGACGCGGGCACCAATCCGGTAGAGGCCAGCCTGACCTGGGCGATCCAGAAAGCGCGCCGCGCCGGTGGTGAACGCGCGGGCGGCTACCCCGGTGCCGATGTCATTCAGACGGCGTTCGACGATGGGGGCGGCCGCAAGCGTGTCGGTCTGGCCCCCGAAGGCCGTGCGCCGATGCGCGACGGGACACCGTTGTTTGACGCGGCGACAGGGGGCACGCAGGTGGGCGAGGTCACCTCGGGCAGTTTCGGGCCGACGGTAGGCGGGCCTGTCGCAATGGGCTATGTCAGTGAGGCGCAGGCGGGTATTGATACGATGCTGTGGGGCGAAGTCCGTAGCAAGCGTCTGCCGGTGACTGTGGCCAAGCTGCCCTTTGTTGCGGCGAATTTTAAAAGATAATCTAGCGAAGGATGAAAGAATGAAGTTTACCGAAGAGCACGAATGGCTGCGGGTTGAAGGCGACGAGATCGTCGTTGGCATCACCATTCACGCCGCTGAACAACTGGGCGACGTGGTGTTTGTCGAACTGCCCGACGAAGGCACGACCGTCAGCAAGGACGACGAGGTCGTCGTGATCGAATCCGTCAAGGCCGCGTCCGACATTCTGGCACCGATCGATGGCGAGATCATCGAGGTCAACAGCACGCTGTCCGACAACCCCGCGATGGTGAATGACGATCCGCAGGGCGAGGCGTGGTTCTTCAAGATGAAGGCGTCCGATCCAAGCCAGATGGACGAGTTCATGGACGAAGCCGCCTATCAGAAGTTCATCGGGTAAATCCCGCTGCCCCCGTCGGAGCCTCCGGCGGGGATTTTTATACCATTTGGAAGAGGGGCCCCGCGCCATGGTTTTCAAACCGACCGAATATTTGCCGTATGATTTTGCCAATCGCAGACATATCGGGCCGTCCCCGGCAGAGATGTCGGACATGTTGAAAACCGTCGGCGCACAGAGCCTTGCCGCGTTGATCGATGACACGATGCCCGCGCAGATCCGCCAGAAAGAGCCGCTGGATTTCGGCAAGCCCATGTCAGAGCGCGAAGTGCTGGAATACATGCGCGTGGTGGCGGGCAAGAACAAGGTGCTCACCTCGCTGATCGGGCAGGGCTATCATGGCACGGTGACGCCGCCTGCGATCCAGCGCAATATTTTTGAAAACCCCGCATGGTACACGGCCTACACCCCCTACCAGCCCGAGATCAGCCAGGGGCGTCTTGAGGCATTGCTGAACTTCCAGACCATGGTCAGCGATCTGACCGGGCTTGAGGTCGCCAATGCGTCCCTGCTGGACGAGGCGACGGCCTGTGCCGAGGCGATGACCATGGCGCTGCGCCTGTCGAAATCGAAGGCCAAGGCGTTCTTTGTCGACCGCGATTGCCACCCCCAGAACATCGCCGTGATCCAGACCCGCGCAGCCCCGCTGGATATCGAGGTGATCATCGGCGACCCTGACAAAATGGACGCGAGCGCTGTCTTCGGGGCGCTGTTCCAGTACCCTGGCACCTACGGCCATGTGCGCGACTTTACCGACCATATGGCCGCGCTGCATGAGGCAGGTGCCTTGGGCGTTGTCTCGGCCGATCCGATGGCGCTGACGCTGTTGAAAGAGCCCGGCGCCATGGGGGCCGATATCGCCGTCGGGTCCACCCAGCGGTTTGGCGTGCCCGAAGGCTATGGCGGCCCGCATGCGGCCTATATGGCATGCAAGGATGCCTATAAGCGCGCAATGCCGGGGCGGATTGTGGGTGTCTCGATTGATGCACATGGCAACCGCGCCTACCGTCTGTCCCTACAGACCCGCGAGCAGCACATCCGCCGCGAAAAGGCGACCTCTAACGTGTGCACGGCGCAGGCTTTGCTGGCGGTGATGGCGTCCATGTATGCGGTGTTCCACGGGCCCGAGGGGCTGAAGGCCATCGCGCAGCGCATCCATCGCAAGGCGGTGCGCCTGGCGAACGGGCTGGAGGAGGCCGGCTTTAAGGTCGATCCCAAATCCTTCTTCGACACGGTGACGGTTGATGTCGGCCCCTTGCAGGCCGCGGTCATGAAATCCGCAGTGGACGAAGGCATCAACCTGCGCCGCGTCGGTGAAACACGTGTCGGCATCACGCTGGACGAACGTACGGTGCCCGAGACGATCGAAGCCGTCTGGCGCGCCTTTGGCATCCGCCGCAGCGACGAGAAGTTCGAGGCGCAGTATCGTTTCCCTGACGACATGCTGCGTGAAAGCGCCTATCTCACGCATCCGATCTTCCACATGAACCGCGCCGAGACCGAGATGATGCGCTATATGCGCCGTCTGGCCGACCGTGATCTGGCGCTGGACCGCGCGATGATCCCACTGGGGTCCTGCACGATGAAGCTGAACTCGGCTGCGGAGATGATGCCCGTTAGCTGGCGCGAGTTCTCGATGATCCACCCGTTTGTGCCGCAGGATCAGGCGCTTGGCTATAAGCACATGATCGACGACCTGTCGGCTAAGCTTTGTGACATCACCGGGTATGACGCGATTTCCATGCAGCCGAATTCCGGCGCGCAGGGGGAATATGCGGGCCTGCTGGCGATTGCGTCCTATCACCGTGCTAACGGGCAGGGGCATCGCAACATCTGCCTGATCCCCATGTCGGCCCATGGCACCAACCCCGCCAGCGCCAATATGGTCGGCTGGAAGGTAGTCGTGATCAAGACGGCGGCCAATGGTGACATCGACTTGGATGACTTCCGCGCGAAGGCGGAAAAGCACAGCGAGAACCTTGCCGGTTGCATGATCACCTATCCATCCACCCACGGCGTATTCGAGGAAACCGTGACCGAGGTGACCAAGATCACCCATGATCACGGTGGGCAGGTCTATATCGACGGGGCGAATATGAACGCGATGGTCGGTCTGGCGCGTCCGGGCGATGTGGGCGGGGATGTCAGCCACCTGAACCTGCACAAGACCTTCTGCATCCCGCATGGGGGCGGTGGCCCCGGCATGGGGCCGATCGGCGTGAAATCACATCTCATCCCCCATGTGCCCGGCCATCCGAACGGCGGTGAAGGCGCTGTTTCGGCGGCACCCTACGGGTCGCCATCGTTGCTGCCGATCTCGTGGTCGTATTGCTTGATGATGGGCGGTGACGGGCTGACGCAGGCGACGCGGGTAGCGATCCTGAACGCCAACTACATTGCCAAGCGGCTCGAAGGGGCGTTCGAGGTGCTGTACAAAGGGCCGACGGGGCGCGTTGCACATGAATGTATCTTTGATGTGCGCCCGTTCGAGGACAGCGCAGGCGTGACGGTGGATGACATCGCGAAACGTCTGATCGACGCCGGCTTCCATGCGCCAACGATGAGCTTCCCTGTCGCGGGCACGCTGATGGTGGAACCGACGGAGTCGGAAACCAAGGCCGAACTGGACCGCTTCTGCGACGCGATGCTCGCGATCCGTGACGAGATCCGCGCAATCGAGAACGGCGATATGCCGCGCGAGAACAACGCGCTGAAGAACGCGCCGCACACGGTCGAGGATCTGGTTGGCGAGTGGGATCGCCCCTACACGCGCGAACAGGGCTGCTTCCCCCCCGGTGCGTTCCGCGTCGACAAATACTGGCCTCCGGTCAACCGTGTCGACAACGTGCATGGTGACCGTAACCTGATCTGCACCTGCCCTCCGATGGAGGAATACGCAGAGGCGGCTGAGTAAGCTGTTCCCTATTTGTGTGATCGAACGGGTGCGGGGGAAACCTCGCGCCCGTTTTGCATTGCGGGCTCAGTCTTCGGCGAGGAAGGCAAAGACCTTGCGCAGGCGGTTCCATGTGGTTTTGTCCGGTGCCACCAGAATATGCCCTGTGCGCAGCGTCGCGTCATAAGGGCCGCCCGACAGCATCTCGACATGGGCACCGGCTTGGGCGCAGATCAACGCGCCGGCAGCGTGGTCCCAAGGGTGCAGCGTCCCGCTGAGCACGAAATCGGCATGCCCTTGGGCGACAGTACGGTATTCATGCGCCGAGCAACGAAGCGAGTTTACCTTGGCAAAGCTGGGCAGGGTGGCCGCGACTTTGACCCGCAACTCTTTGCTGAAGTTCCCCAGCGGAACGAAACCGCTGAGGTCCTCAATCTGTTTGCCCATGCTGACGCGCAGCGGGCGCGACTGCCCAAGGGCGCGTTCAAAGCGCGGCGTGCTGGTGTCATCGCTGATCACCCAGTCGTCATTGACCGGGTCATAGATGACGCCGAAGGCCGGTTTGCCAAAGCGCGTGACCGCAAGGATCATGCCGAAGGTGGACAGCCCGTGGGCGAAATTCGATGTGCCGTCGATGGGATCAAGGATAAAGGCCAGCGGGGCGTTGGCGATCTTGTCCTGCAGGGCGGGGTCGGCCGATACGGCCTCTTCGCCGATGATCAGCGCATCCGGATAGGCCGCGGCGAGGGCGCGGGTGATCATTGCCTCGGCAGCCAGATCGGCAGCGGTCACCAGATCATGGGGGCCGGATTTGGTGTCGATGTCAGCGGGGGCGAGGTTGCGAAAACGCGGCAGCACCTCGGCCCGTGCGGCACGGCGCAGGACGTTCACCACATGCGTTTGCTGGGCTGCCGTCAGAACGGGTGGCAGGGGGGCGGGCAGTGTCTGGGTGGTCTGCGTCATTGTTGTATCCCTCTTTCGGTCTATCGGTTCCATCTATTCGCGGGCGCGCAGCACCTGCGCGGGTCTGGCGTTCAATGCTTTGATCGCAAAGCCAAGCGAGGCAAGGATCGACGCCAGCGCGCCACCGGTGACGATCAACAGCGCCGAAGGCCATACCACAGCAAAGCTGGTGTCCATCACAAAGCGGCTCACGGCCCATCCGCCCAAGATACCTGCAAGCAGGGCAACGGTGCCGGCGAAAAGCCCCAGCAGAGCGGCACGCATAAGAAAGCTGGCGGCGATGCTGCGGCGCGAGGCCCCCAGGGTTTTCAGCAAGGCGGCTTCATAGCGACGGGCATCCGCCCCGGCGGCGGCTGCCCCGATCAATACCAGAAAGCCGGTCAGAAGAGTAGCCGCCGCGCCGTAGGATGTCGCCGCTGCCAACCCGCTAAGCACCGCCGCCACGCGGTCGATCGCATCGCGCACGCGGATCGCGGTGATGTTGGGATAGGCGGTGGCCAGATCGCGCAGGATAGGTGCTTCGGCGTCTGCATCGGCGTAGACGGTCGAGATATAGGTATGCGGCGCGCCGGTCAGGGCGGCGGGGTTCATGGTCAGGATAAACCCGATCCCCGCGGTCGAGAAGTCGACCTCTTGGAAGCTGGCGATGGTGCCGGTGATGTCGCGCCCCAGCACGTTGATGGTCAACGTATCGCCAAGCTCTAACCCGATCTCCTCGGCCTCTTCGGCGGCAAAGCTAATGAGCGGCGGGCCGTCATAGTCAGGTGCCCACCATTCGCCCGCGGTGATCACCGTGTCGTCATCGGGGGCCTCGGCATAGGTCAGCCCGCGGTCGCCGCGCACCACCCAGTGATCGCCTGCGACCTCTTTGGCGGGCTTGCCGTTGATCTGGGTCACGACGCCGCGCAGCATCGGCGCGCTGTCGATGCGGCGCACGGCGGGGTCGTCGGTTAGCCGTTTGGTATAGCCGTCGATCTGGTCTTTCTGGATGTCGACAAAGAAATATGACGGGGCCACATCGGGCAGGTTGCCCGAGATCGCCTGCCGCAGGTTGCCGTCGATCTGCCCCACGGCGGCCAGCACCGACAGGCCGAGCCCCAGCGAGAGCACCACGGCCCCGGCACCTTCGCCACTGCCGCCAATCGCGGCGAGGGCCCAACGCAGCTGCGGTCGCCCGCGTGCCAGAACCGCAGCGCGCTGCGCAAGGAACCGCACCAGCAGTGCCGCCAGCGTGAGTATCCCGAGCGCGCCTGCGATGCCGCCCAAAGTCCAGAGCGTCAGCCACCAACTGCCATTGAACCACCCCGCCAGCGCGACCAGCAGCGCCACGGTCATCACGATAATCGCTACATAGCGCGGGGCCGGAAAACGCGCGGCCCCGTCCCATGCATCGCGAAACAGCGTCGCTGCGCGGATGTTCTCGCTGCGGGCCAGCGGCCACAGCGTAAAGGCAAAGGCGGTCAGCAACCCGTAAATCGCTGCCTCGGCCGATGGTGCCGGATAGATGGCAAAGGCCGCAGGGATCGGCAGTCGCGCAGAGATGAGCGGCGCAAAGACCAGCGGGGCCACGGCCCCAAGCACCACGCCGATGGTGACGCCCAAAAGTGATAGCGCACCGATCTGCATGAAATATGTCTGGAAGATCGTCGCGCGGTCTGCCCCTAGCGCGCGGAGCACGGCGATGACTTCGGTCTTGCCGGTGAGGTAAGATCGCACCGCAGCCGATACGCCCACACCGCCCACAGCCAGACCGGATAGGCCCACAAGGATCAGAAACGCCGTCAACCGTTCCACAAAGCGCGACACCCCGGGTGCCCCGTTGCGCGCATCGGTCCAGCGCATCCCGCTGTTTTCGAACCGCGCACGGGCGGCAGAGCGCAGTTGATCAAGGTCGGTATCGGCAGGCAGCAACATCCGGTATTTGGAGTTGAACAGCGTCCCTTCCGCCAGCAGGCCGGCCCCGTCCAGCGCCTCGGTCCGGAGCAGGGTACGCGGCCCAAGGGCAAAGCCGCTGGCGGCGCTGTCGGGTTCGCGCACGATCAGGGCGGAGAGGCGGAATTCCTTGACGCCAAGCTTGAAGGTGTCGCCGGGGGACAGGCCCAGACGGTCGGACAAGGCGCGCTCCATCACCGCGCCGGACAGGCCGTTTTCCAGCCCGAGCGCCTGTTCCAGCGGCATCGCCGGTTCCAGCACCATCTCTCCCACCAGCGGATAAAGATCATCGACCGCCTTCACCTGCGTCAGCGCACGGTCAGCGGCGGCCCCGTCGCCCGCGACAGCCATAGATCGGAACTCGACAACCTCGGAGACGGCGCTGGCTTGGCTCTCGATCCAGTCGCGTTCGGCATCGGTGGCGAAACGATAGGTGAAATCAATCTCTGCCGCGCCACCAAGCAGGGCCGCACCTTCGCGCTGCAAGCCACCCTCGATCGCAGAGCGGACAGAGCCGACGGCAGCGATTGCCGCGACGCCAAGGGCGAGGCAGGCCAGAAACAGACGGAACCCCCGCAGCCCCCCGCGCATCTCGCGGCGGGCAAAGCGGCCGGCCAGACGCAGGCTCATGCGCCCGTCCCGCTGACGATCCGCCCGTCGGTCAGGGTGACGATCCGGTCACAGCGCGCGGCCAATTCATCGGCGTGGGTCACCAACACCAAAGTCGCGCCATGTTTTTCGCGCAAATCGAACAACAGATCCATGATCGCGGCACCATTGGTACTGTCGAGGTTCCCTGTCGGCTCATCCGCCAAAAGGATCGCCGGACGCGGGGCAGAGGCGCGGGCCAATGCAACCCGCTGCTGTTCGCCGCCCGACATCTGCGCGGGATAGTGGTTGAGCCGGTGCCCCAGACCCACCGCGTGCAATTCTGCCTCGGCCCGGTCAAAGGCGTCAGCGACGCCGTTCAGTTCCAGCGGGGTGGCGACGTTTTCCAGCGCGGTCATGGTGGGAATGAGGTGGAAGGACTGGAACACGATGCCCATCCGCCCGCGGCGGAATTTGGCCAGCCCATCTTCGGACAGGGTGCTCAGGTCTTCGCCCAAGGCGCGCACCGATCCGCCGGTTGCACGCTCCAGCCCGCCCATGACCATCAGCAACGAAGACTTGCCCGACCCCGACGGGCCGGTAAAGGCGACCGTCTCTCCTTGTGCGACGTCCAGCGTGATCCCATGTAGGATATCGACCTTTCCGGCGTTGCCATTCAGTTTCAGGGATGCATCTTGAAGCTGGAACACCGGGTCGGTCATAGGGCTGCCTTTTGAAATACGGTCCCTGTTGGATATGGAGGTTCGACCATGATGCGCAAGGTTGCGACGGCACTTGTTCTGGTATTATCAGGCCCCGCACTGGCGGAACCGCTTGTTATTGCAGCATTGGGCGACAGTCTGACGCAGGGCTACGGCCTGCCCGCCGAGGACGGGTTCGTGCCGCAGTTGCAAAACTGGCTGGATCAGAACGGTGCGGATGTGACGGTGATCAACGCAGGCGTGTCTGGTGACACGACCGCTGGCGGGTTGGCGCGGGTCGCCTGGACCATGACGCCCGAGGTCGATGGCATGATCGTGACCCTTGGCGGGAATGACCTGTTGCGCGGGATCGACCCCGCGGTCAGCCGCGCCAATCTGGATGGAATCATGAAGGCCGCCCAAGACGCCGAGGTAGAGGTGCTGCTGGTCGGCATGACCGCGCCGGGCAACTTTGGCCCCGACTATAAAACCGCCTTTGACAGCATCTATCCCGATCTTGCCGCGCAATATGACGCGAGCCTGATGGGCAGCTTCTTCGACGGCCTGTCCGACAATGGCGAGACGCCAGATCTGGCGCAGGCACGCGGGTTTTTCCAGGCCGACGGGGTGCATCCGAACGCGCAAGGCGTCACGAGAATCGTTGATGCTTTGGGACCGAAAGTGCTGACGCTGATCGATCAGATCAACGAAAACGAGTAGTTTTGCACAAAAAACGGGCACCGAAGCGCCCGTCGTCAAAAATATTACGAACCGGTTTTGGGCCGGTTAGGCCAATGCGATATTCGCGGCGCTTTCGCGGCCATCACGGCCCGCTTCTACGTCGAATGTCACCTTCTGGTTGTCGGCAAGCCCGGTCAGGCCAGCGCGTTCAACCGCCGAGATGTGAACAAAGATATCTTTGCCGCCACCATCAGGCGCGATAAAGCCGTATCCCTTTGTGGTATTGAACCATTTTACGGTGCCAGTCGCCATGCCCCGTTTCTCCTCGTGTTTGTCCTGCCCACATTATGCGGCAGCGTGGCTCGGTCAGAACTTGATCGCACCAGCGCCGGAGGGCTGAGGGGTCGAAAGTCTTTCGCGTCGCACCTCTGACTTTGGCGCCAAATAGGACAAAATCAAGAGTTTTTGCCCCGAAACGCGTAACCGGCGGGCATTTGCGCAAGAAATTTCACAGTTATGAAATAATTTTACCAGTTGATAAAAAAATCATTCCGTGGGAGCGTTTCAGCATAAATAGTGACAGCAGGGATAAAAAAATGTCGCAGAAAATCTTTGAACCGGGGGTGGCTGCCGGACGGCTGGACGCCGACGCCTATGCCGCGCAGTTTTCCGATTTGCACCCGCCACTGGATGTGCACGAAGCGCTTGTCGCGGCGGACCGATGCTACTTCTGTCACGACGCGCCGTGCATCACGGCCTGCCCGACGGATATCGATATTCCGCTCTTCATCCGGCAGATCGCCACGGGCACACCCGATGCTGCCGCCAAAACGATCCTGAGCCAGAATATCATGGGCGGCATGTGTGCCCGCGTTTGTCCGACCGAACAGCTTTGTGAACAGGCCTGTGTGCGCGAGGTGGCCGAGGGCAAGCCGGTCAAGATCGGCGAGCTTCAGCGCTATGCCACCGACCATCTGCAAGTACAGGGCGCGCATCCGTTTGAACGCGCGGCCTCGACGGGCAAGCGCGTGGCCGTGGTCGGCGCAGGTCCGGCGGGGCTGTCTTGCGCGCACCGTTTGGCGATGATGGGGCATGATGTCACCGTTTTTGACGCGCGGCCCAAGCCCGGCGGACTGAATGAATACGGGATCGCCACCTATAAGACGCCCGACGGCTTCGCGCAGGCCGAAGTGGACTGGCTGCTCAAGATCGGCGGCATCACCGTGCAGAACAATGCAGCCCTTGGGGTGGTTATGACGCTGGACAGTTTGCGGGCCGACTATGACGCTGTGTTCCTTGGTATGGGCCTTGGCGGTGTGAACGCCTTGGGGGCCGAGGGCGAGGATAAGACCGGCGTGCTGGATGCGGTCGATTTCATCTCTCACCTGCGTCAGGCGAGCGATGTGGCTGCGGTCCCGATCGGTCGTGACGTGGTGGTGATCGGCGGCGGGATGACCGCGATCGATGCCGCCATTCAGGCGAAACTGCTGGGCGCGCTCAATGTGACGCTGGTCTATCGTCGCGGGCGCGACCGGATGAACGCCAGCGTGTTCGAACAGGATCTTGCGGCCTCCAAAGGCGTGCGGATCGTGACCCATGCCACGCCGGTCGCCGTGATCGGCAACGGTGCGGTGCGCGAGATCGAATTCGAATATGTCGACGACCAGATGAATGGCACGGGTCAGACCCTGCGCCTGCCCGCGGATCAGGTGTTCAAGGCCATCGGCCAGACCCTTCAAGGCGACGCGCTGCCCACGCTGGAGGCGCGCAAGATCAAGGTGGATGGCACCGGACGCACCAGTGTCGACGGGGTCTGGGCCGGTGGCGATTGTGCCAGTGGCGGCGACGACCTGACCGTGACCGCTGTCGCCGAAGGGCGCGACGCGGCGATGGACATTCACATGGTATTGATGGGCTAAGCCCCTACAGGAGAACGCAAATGGCTGATCTAAGAAGCGACTTCGTGGGCATCAAAAGCCCCAACCCGTTCTGGCTGGCATCCGCGCCACCCACGGACAAGGAATACAACGTCCGCCGCGCCTACGAGGCAGGCTGGGGCGGTGTCGTGTGGAAGACCCTCGGCATGGAGGGTCCGCCCGTCGTCAACGTCAACGGCCCGCGCTACGGCGCGATCTGGGGCGCGGACCGGCGGCTGTTGGGGCTCAATAACATCGAGCTGATCACCGATCGCCCGCTTGAAGTGAACCTGCGCGAGATGAAAGCGGTGAAACGTGATTACCCCGACCGCGCTCTGATCGCGTCGATCATGGTCCCGTGCGAGGAAGAAGCGTGGAAAGCGATCCTGCCGCATGTGGAGGAAACCGGTGCCGACGGGATCGAGCTGAACTTCGGCTGCCCGCATGGCATGGCGGAACGCGGCATGGGATCGGCTGTGGGGCAGGTGCCGGAGTACATTGAAATGGTCACCCGCTGGTGCAAGCAATACACGCGCATGCCGGTGATCGTGAAGCTGACGCCGAACATCACCAATGTGCTCTACCCCGCCGAGGCCGCGAAACGCGGCGGCGCGGATGCGGTGAGCCTGATCAACACGATCAACTCCATCACCTCGGTTGATCTGGACCTGTTCGCGCCTGAACCGATGATCGACGGGAAAGGCACCCACGGCGGCTATTGCGGGCCGGCGGTGAAGCCGATTGCCTTGAACATGGTGGCGGAAATCGCGCGCAACCCCGAGACGGCGGATATGCCGATCAGCGGCATCGGCGGCGTGACCACATGGCGCGACGCGGCAGAGTTTCTGGCCCTTGGCGCGGGCAATGTGCAGGTCTGCACGGCGGCGATGACCTATGGTTTCAAGGTTGTGCAAGAGATGATCTCGGGCCTGTCGGAATATATGGACGACAAGGGGATGACTTCGGTCGATCAACTGGTGCGCCGTGCGGTGCCGAATGTGACCGACTGGAACCAGCTGAACCTGAACTATGTCGCCAAGGCCAAAATCGATCAGGATTTGTGTATCTCGTGCGGGCGCTGCTTTGCCGCCTGCGAAGACACCTCGCATCAGGCGATTGCCATGTCCGAAGATCGCACCTTCAGCGTGATCGACGACGAATGTGTGGCGTGCAACCTCTGCGTCAACGTTTGCCCGGTCGAGGATTGTATCTCGATGGTGGAGCTGGCCCCCGGCACCACGGACCCGCGCACGGGCAAGCCCGTCGATCCGAATTACGCCAACTGGACGACGCACCCCAACAACCCCTCCGCCACTGCGGCCGAGTGACCCTTGCCCCCGCCGCTACTGTTGAGGCGCGGCGGGGGTCAACAACGTCGAGAACATCAGTCGCAGATGGTCCGACGCCTGCTGGTGCTGATCGGCATCGCCGTCCAGCAGCAGCGCGACTTGCGGCGCGAAATCGGCATAGTGTTGCGTGGTCGACCAGATCGAGAAAATCAGATGGCGCGGGTCCATTCGCGCGATCTTTCCCGCCGCCATCCAATCGGAAATAACGGCGCATTTCTCGTCGAACAGCGGTTTCAGATCGCTTTGCAAACGCGGCTCCATATGGGGCGCACCGCGTAAAATTTCACCAGCAAACAAGCGGCTTTCACGGGGCAGATCCCGCGCCATATCCAGTTTGCGCTGCACATAATCCAACAGCTCTGTGCGCGGGTCACCATCGGCGTCGAGCTCGACCAAAGGGTCGAGCCATGTCTCCATCAGCTGGCTCAGCAGGGTCGTGTGGATTTCTTCCTTCCCGCTGAAATAATACAATATATTCGGTTTGCTCAGCCCCGCCTCGCTGGCGATCTGATCCAGCGTGGCCCCGCGAAACCCGTAGGTCGAAAACACATCAAGCGCCGCATCCAGGATCACACGGCGGTTGCGCCTTTGGATTCGGCTGGGCTTTTTCTTGGCGGTTGTCTCGGGCATGGCGCGTCCCCTTTCGGTGTAAGTGCCTGAAAATGCGGCGCCCCACTTCGGACGGGTGGCCCCAAGGGAAAGCATTTCTTGACAGACTTAACCCTAGCCGCAATCGTGGATTTACCAAATGGTAAAAATTTACGCCTTGCACAAGGTAGAAAACGCAAAGGAAACCGCTATGGCCGCGCCCGGTGAAAACCTGAAGATCAACCCGGATCGTTTGTGGGACAGTCTGATGGAGATGGCCAAGATCGGCCCCGGTGTGGCGGGGGGCAACAATCGCCAGACGCTGACCGACGAAGATGCCGAAGGTCGCGCCCTGTTCCAGAAATGGTGCGAGGAGGCGGGCTGCACCATGGGTCTTGATACGATGGGCAACATGTTCGCGCAGCGCGATGGCACCGACCCCGATGCGCTGCCGGTCTACGTCGGGTCGCATCTGGATACGCAGCCCACGGGCGGCAAGTATGACGGCGTGCTGGGTGTGCTGGGCGGGCTGGAACTGCTGCGCACGATGAACGATCTGGGGATCAAGACGAAACACCCCGTGGTCGTGACCAACTGGACCAACGAAGAGGGCACCCGCTATGCCCCCGCGATGCTGTCGTCTGGCGTTTTTGCCGGCATCCACACGCAGGAATGGGCCTATGCCAAGACCGACGCCGAGGGCTTGCGCTTTGGCGACGAGCTCAAGCGGATCGGCTGGCAGGGCGACGAAGAGGTCGGCGCGCGCAAGATGCATGCGTTTTTCGAGCTGCACATCGAACAGGGCCCGATCCTGGAGGCCGAAGGCAAGGACATTGGCGTCGTGACCCACGGACAGGGGCTGTCGTGGACCCAAGTCACTGTGACCGGCAAGGATGCGCATACCGGATCAACGCCGATGCCGATGCGCAAGAACGCAGGCCTTGGCATGGCGCGGATACTCGAAGCGGTGGACCAGATCGCATGGTCCCACGCGCCGCATGCGGTTGGTGCCGCGGGGCATATCGAGGTGTACCCGAACTCGCGCAATGTGATCCCGGGGCAGGTGATCTTTACCGTCGATTTCCGGTCGCCTGATCTGAGCGTGATCGAGGATATGGAAAAGCGCCTGCGCGTCGAGGGTCAGAAGATCGCCGATGACATGGGGCTTGAGGTCGCTTTTGAAAAGGTCGGTGGCTTTGATCCCGTCGCCTTTGACGAAGGCTGCGTCTCGGCCATCCGTTCCGCGGCAGAGCGGTTGGGGTACAGCCATATGGACGTCATCTCGGGGGCGGGTCACGATGCCTGCTGGATCAACGGGGTGGCCCCGACCGCGATGGTCATGTGCCCCTGCGTGGATGGGCTGAGCCATAACGAGGCCGAAGAGATCACCAAGGAATGGGCCAAGGCCGGTGCCGATGTTTTGCTGCATGCGGTGCTGGAAACGGCAGAGATTGTGGGCTGAACCCGTCGGGGGCCTGAGCGGGCGCGCCCTGGGGGCCAGCCCCCAGACCCCCGGGATTTGGACCATTTGGAAGACAGATAGGGGAGAGGACAGATGAGCAAGGTTATCAAGGGCGGCATGGTCTGCACGGCGGATCGCACCTGGAAAGCGGATGTGTTGATCGAGGGCGAGATCATCAAGCAGATCGGCGAGGATCTGGTGGGCGACGAATATATCGACGCCGAAGGGGCCTATGTCATCCCCGGCGGGATCGATCCCCATACCCATCTGGAAATGCCCTTTATGGGCACCACAGCGGCCGAGACATTCGAGACGGGCACCTGGGCCGCCGCCGTGGGCGGGACCACGATGATCGTCGATTTCTGTCTGCCGGGGGCGGACGGGTCGATCAAGAACGCGATCAATGAATGGCACCGCAAATCCGCGCCGCAGATCTGTTCGGATGTCGGCTATCACATGGCGATCACCGGCTGGAACGAGAATGTCTTTGACGAGATGAAAGACGCCGTCGACATGGGGGTGAATTCGTTCAAACACTTTATGGCCTATAAAGGGGCCTTGATGGTCGAGGATGACGAGATGTTCGCGTCCTTCCAGCGCTGTGCCGAACTGGGGGCGCTGCCGATGGTCCATGCCGAGAACGGCGATCTGGTCGCGGCCTTGCAGGAGAAGTATTTCAATCAGGGGATCACGGGGCCGGAGGGTCATGCCTATTCCCGCCCGCCCGAACTGGAGGGCGAGGCCGCCAACCGCGCGATCACCATTGCCGATGCCGCCGGCGTGCCGCTTTATATCGTGCATGTCTCTTGCGAGCAGACCCACGAAGCGATCCGCCGTGCGCGGCAAAAGGGGATGCGGGTCTATGGCGAGCCGTTGATCCAGTTCCTGACCCTGGACGAGAGCGAGTATTTCAACAAAGATTGGGACCATGCCGCGCGCCGTGTCATGTCGCCGCCCTTCCGGTCCAAGGACCATCAGGACAGCCTCTGGGCGGGCTTGCAGTCGGGGTCGTTGCAGGTGGTTGCCACGGACCACGCTGCGTTTTCGACCGAGCAGAAACGCGCGGGCCGCGATGATTTCCGCATCATCCCCAACGGGTCCAACGGGCTGGAGGAACGTCTGGCGGTGCTCTGGACCGAAGGGGTGGAGACGGGCCGTCTGACGCCCAATGAATTCGTCGCTGCCACCTCGACCAATGTGGCGAAGATCCTGAATATCTATCCGCGCAAGGGCGCGATTGTCGAAGGGGCGGACGCGGATATTGTGGTGTGGGATCCCAAGATCAGCAAGACGATTTCGACTGCGAACCACCACTCCATTCTGGATTACAACGTCTTTGAAGGCTTCGAGGTGAAGGCACAGGCGCGCTATACCCTGAGCCGCGGCGAGGTCATTTGGGCCTGGGGGCAGAACTCGCAGCCCAACCCCGGACGCGGGCGCTTTGTGCCGCGGCCTGCTTTCCCGTCGGCCAACCTTGCGCTGAGCAAGTGGAAAGAGTTGACTGCGCCGAAACTGATCAAACGCGATCCGCTGAACATCCCTGCGGGGATCTGAACGCGGGACTATCAACGCAGCGCGGCGGTTGCGCCGCGCTGCCCTGAAGAAGAAAGAGGCCAGCATAGATGCGAGCACGTTGTACGGCAGAAGAGGGACGCAGCTTATGAGCACCGCGCCCGTGATCTCGGCCCAGAACCTATCCCTGACATTTGAAACCAACGACGGCCCCGTGCATGCGCTGAAAGACGTGTCGCTTGATATCGAGAAAGGCGATTTCGTCAGCTTTATTGGGCCGTCGGGCTGCGGCAAGACGACGTTCCTGCGCTGTATGGCGGACCTGGAGCAGCCCACGGGGGGCGAGATCACGGTGAATGGCGTCAGTGCTGCCGAGGCACGGCGGGCGCGGGCCTATGGCTATGTGTTTCAGGCGGCGGGGCTTTATCCCTGGCGGACGATTGGCGGCAATATCCGGCTGCCGCTTGAAATCATGGGGTATTCCAAGGCGGATCAGGCGGCGCGGGTTCGCCAAGTGTTGGAGCTGGTGGAGCTGGCAGGGTTCGAGCGCAAGTTCCCTTGGCAGCTGTCGGGTGGGATGCAGCAGCGGGCCTCGATCGCGCGGGCGCTGGCGTTTGATGCGGATATCTTGCTGATGGATGAACCCTTTGGCGCGTTGGACGAGATCGTACGCGACCATTTGAATGAACAGCTGTTGCGCCTGTGGGCGCGCACCGAAAAGACGATTGCCTTTGTCACCCACTCGATCCCGGAGGCGGTGTATCTGAGCACCAAGATCGTGGTGATGAGCCCGCGTCCCGGACGGATTGCGGATGTCATCGACAGCCCTTTGCCGAAAGAGCGCCCTCTGGACATTCGCGAAACGCCCGAGTTTCTGGAGATCGCGCATCGGGTGCGGGAAGGATTGCGGGCGGGGCATGCGGATGATTGATCGCGCGCCTGCTGCAGCCCGGCCCTTCGGGGAGGATTTTCGGACCATCTGGAAGCAGGGGGGCGCGCGATGAGGTCGAGCTTCTTGCCTGTCCTGACTGTGGTCGGGGTATTGTTTGCGTTGTGGTATGCGGCGGCGGTCTGGCTGAATGCGGACTGGACCTATGACAAGGCCACACGGTCGGGTGAGACGGTGACCGCCACGTCTTTGGTCGCGGATACCTGGGCGCAGAAAAAGCCCAAACTGCCCGCGCCGCATCAGGTCGCGTCAGAGATCTGGGACACGACCGTGATGAAGAAAGTCACGTCGAAGCGTTCCTTGGTCTATCATTCCTGGATCACGCTCAGCGCGACCCTGCTGGGCTTTGGCATGGGCACCTTGCTGGGCGTCTTGCTGGCGGTGGGGATCGTGTTCAACCGGGTGATGGATATGTCGGTGATGCCTTGGGTGATCGCCAGCCAGACCATTCCCATTCTGGCGATTGCGCCGATGATCATTGTGGTTCTGAACGCCGTGGGCGTGTCGGGGCTGCTGCCGAAAGCGATGATCAGCATGTATCTGTCGTTCTTCCCCGTCGTTGTCGGCATGGTGAAAGGGCTGCGCAGCCCTGACCAGATGCAGCTGGACCAGATGCGCACCTGGCATGCCAGTGCGGGCCAGACCTTCTGGAAGCTGCGGTTGCCTGCGTCGATGCCGTATTTCTTTACCTCGCTCAAGATCGCGATGGCTGCGTCACTGGTGGGGGCCATCATTGGTGAGCTGCCAACGGGTGCCGTTGCGGGTCTGGGGGCGCGGTTGTTGGCTGGCAGCTACTATGGCCAGACGATCCAGATCTGGAGCGCGTTGATCATGGCGGCGGCCCTGGCGGCGTTGCTGGTGGGGATCATCGGCTTGATCCAGCGTGTGACATTGAAACGGATGGGGATGGCGCGATGATCTGGCTGGTTTTTGCCGCAGTGGCCTGGGCCTTTGGCATGTGGGTCAACATCCGGTTGGCGCGATTGCGGCCAGCCCGCTGGGTGTCCCTTGCAGCGCCCTTGGTTTTTGGCGCGACGCTGATCGCTGTCTGGGAAGGCATTGTGCGCGGGCTAGAGATTTCGCAGGTCTTGCTGCCTGCACCGTCGCTGATTGCCCTGCGGCTGGTGTCATCGCTTGATATCCTTTGGGTGGATTTCGTGCAGACCGTGCTGAAGGGCGCGTTGTCGGGCTATGTGCTGGGCTGTGGTGCCGCCTTCCTGATCGCCGTTGCGATTGACCGATTCCCGTTCTTGCAACGGGGGCTTTTGCCGGTGGGGAACTTTGTGGCCGCGCTGCCGGTGATCGGGATGGCCCCGATTCTGGTGATGTGGTTCGGCTTTGACTGGCAGTCCAAGGCCGCCGTGGTCGTGGTCATGGTGTTCTTTCCGATGCTGGTGAACACGGTGCAGGGCTTGCAAGCCACCGACGCCATGCAGCGCGATCTGATGCGGACCTATGCGGCCAGCTATTGGGCGACGCTGTTCAAGCTGCGCTTGCCTGCCGCGATGCCTTTCGTGTTCAATGGGCTGAAGATCGGCACGACCCTTGCCCTGATCGGGGCGATTGTTGCTGAATTTTTCGGCTCTCCTGTGCGGGGGATGGGGTTTCGGATCTCTACCTCGGTGGGCCAGCTTGCGCTTGATCTGGTCTGGGCCGAGATTGTTGTCGCGGCGATTGCCGGGTCCGCATTCTACGGCGCGATGTCATTGTTTGAACGGCGGGTGACCTTTTGGCACCCGAGCCAGCGGAACTAACGCGGAACTAACCAAGACGACCAACCAACCAAGAGGGAGATATAAAAATGAAAAAACTATCAACATATGTCGCCGGGGCCGCTGTGGGCCTGATGGGGACCATGGCCCAAGCGGCGGATGATGTGACGCTTCAGCTGAAGTGGGTCACGCAGGCGCAGTTCGCGGGCTATTATGTGGCGCAGGACAAAGGGTTCTATGACGAAGAAGATCTAAACGTCACGATCAAGCCGGGCGGTCCGGACATTGCGCCGACACAGGTGCTGGCCGGTGGTGGTGCCGATGTCGCCGTTGAATGGATGCCCGCCGCTTTGGCCGCGCGCGAGAAGGGTCTGCCGATGGTGAACATCGCGCAGCCGTTCAAATCCTCGGGCATGATGCTGACTTGCCGCAAGGATGCCGGGATCGAGACCACGGATGACTTCAAAGGCAAGACGTTGGGCGTCTGGTTCTTTGGCAATGAATTCCCCTTTCTCAGCTGGATGAGCAAGCTTGAGCTGCCCACCGAAGGCGGTGAGGAGGGTGTGACCGTGCTGAAACAAGGCTTTAACGTGGATCCGCTGCTGCAAAATCAGGCCGCCTGCGTGTCGACCATGACCTATAATGAATACTGGCAGGTGATCGACGCAGGTCTGACGCCGGATGATCTGAACGTGTTCAAATACGAAGAGCAGGGCGTTGCCACATTGGAAGACGGGCTTTACGCGCTGGAAGAGAACCTTGCCGATCCGGCGTTCGAGGACAAGATGGTGCGCTTTGTGCGGGCCTCTATGAAGGGCTGGAAATACGCCGAGGAAAACCCAGATGAAGCGGCGGAAATCGTGTTGGACAACGATGCCTCGGGTGCGCAAACCGAAGAGCATCAGAAACGCATGATGGGCGAAGTGGCCAAGCTGACCGCAGGCAGCAACGGCGCGCTGGACGTGGCGGATTACGAGCGGACCGTGCAATCGCTGCTGTCCGGTGGGTCGGACCCCGTCATCACGGTAGAGCCGTCGGGGGCATGGACCCATGCGATCACCGACAAAGCCTTGAACTAAGGGGCGCTGGACTACGGGGACACGTCCCCGATACAGTGTAGAAATGCGAAGGGGCTGGCAGCGATGCCAGCCCCTTTTGCGTGGTGAATAAAGTCAGCGGCGTTACAGCACCGTGACCTTAGTGCCGATGGGCACACGTTGGTACAGGTCTTTGACGTGTTCGTTCAGCATGCGGATACACCCGTTCGAGACAGAGCGCCCGATGCTGCTGGGTTGGGTGGTGCCGTGGATGCGGAAATATGTATCGCGGCCGTTCTGGAACAGATAGAGCGCGCGCGCCCCCAGCGGATTGGACGGGCCACCGGGTTGCGCATCGGTATTGCCGATGAACCGCGCATAGGTCTTGGGCTCCCGTTCGATCATCTCGTCCGTGGGGCGCCAGGTGGGCCATTCCTTTTTGACGTCGATCGTCGCGGTGCCGGTAAACTCCAGCCCCGCCTTGCCGACACCCACGCCGTATCGCATGGCCTGACCGGGGGCGGTCACCAGATACAGGTAGTGGCTGCGGGGCAGGATCAGCAGCTCGCCCACGGCATATTGTGGTTTGATCGAAACCATTTGCGGCGTGGGGTCATAGGCGGCACCCGCGGCAAACAGCGCGTGGGGAAAGGCGAGGGCGGCCAAAGAACCTGCGATAAACTGACGGCGGCGCATGGGGGGCTCCTTTAGGATGTTATGCCGGTATTTTGCCCCTTGGGTTGTGTTTGGCAACCCTGAGAACATAAAAAAACCGGCTGTCCCGTGAGGGTCAGCCGGCAAATTCATCCTGCGGGCCTAAGGCCCTGCATGGCTTATGCCAGTGCGATGTTCGACGCGGATTCGCGGCCGTCACGGCCAGCTTCGATGTCGAATGTCACTTTCTGGTTGTCGGCCAGACCGGTCAGGCCTGCGCGCTCAACAGCGGAGATGTGTACGAATACATCTTTGCTGCCGCCATCGGGTGCGATAAAGCCGAAGCCTTTTGTTGTGTTGAACCATTTTACGGTGCCAGTGGCCATATCCGTAGTCTCCTCTAGTATGCCATCCGCGTCGTGCGATGGCTTGGCGTTGTCGGTCTGGATCGAAGTCTGAACGCCGTATGAGGGAGACAGTTGGTCGAAAAAGAATAACGTTAGCCATTCGGATATGGCAGGTCGTGGGGATTCGCGCAAGGGGCTGTCAATGGGCCTTGAAAAACAGGCCGATCCTTGCTGCTTCCGGCACATTTGCGCCGTATTCTTCGGAGGGGCAAGGTGAAACCCTAACGCGCATTGGCGGAGGTAGCGGGACAAAGGGTTAACGGATTGGCCGAAATTGCCTAACTGCTGCCAGATTCATCTGCGATTTTGCTCCGAGCCATAAGAGAATTTAACCAGTCCCCCTTCTGCCGACACGACAACGAGTGAGCCACCGTATGAAAATCCTAGCCGTAGATGACGATCCCACCATTCTTGACCTGTTGCGCGACTGTCTGACGCCGTCGCTGGGGTTCGATCTGGTCTGTGCGGACTCGGCCGAGGATGGGTTGGCCAAGATCGACGAACACGGGGCAAGCTTTGACTGCTTCTTGCTGGATATCATGCTACCCGGCGTTGACGGGATCACCCTATGTGACGACATCCGCAATATGCAGGCCTATAAAAGTGCGCCGATCATCATGATCACCGGCAGCCGGAAACATGATCTGATGGACACCGCCTTCCGCGCCGGGGCGACGGATTTCATCTTCAAGCCCTTGAACGGGATCGAGTTGGGCGCGCGTATCAACATGGCGGGCATGCTCAGCGACAGCCTGCGGCGTGAACGCGAGGCCGCGCATACGCTGGCGGAGCTGTCGGGCCTGATGAAGGTGCGGGTCGAGGAAAGCTTTGATCTGAACGTTGTCGGCGTCGACGATTTGCACGGGTTCGAAAATCACATGCTGCGTCTACCCGAAGGCTGCTATGCCATGAGCCTTTTTGCGGTCAAACTCCCGCAGATCCGCAATATCTTCGAGGCCGCAAGCCCGGCTGAGTTCTGTCGCCAGATGGGCTTGGTCGCGCAGGCCACGGTCGCGGCGCTGGCGCATGAGAAATGCTTTATGGGCTATGCGGGCGAGGGGATCATCGTGGGCACCGTGATGGGCCGCCACCGGATCAAGCCCGAAGAGATCCAGAAAGACATTGAAGACATCCTGTCCCACGATGGCACCGCCGCACGTATCGGTGGGGATTTCAGCGCCGATGTCACGGTCAAGCTGGTGTCGAACCAGCGGCTGTGGTCGGGGCTGTCTGCCTGCAACACGCTGCGCGATTTTCTGGGCCGTGAAACCGTGCCCGACAGCACCAGCACCGACCGCACCGATGGCTATGCCGAGCTAGCCGACGGGCTGTAACGGGAAACCCGAGCCGCCTTTCGGCGGCGCGTTGATCGACACATAAAAAGGCCCCCGCAGTTTCCTGCGGGGGCCTTTTTCTTAAAGCTTTCGCCTAGATCAGCGCGAGAATTTCTTGTGTTTCATGCGCTTGGGTTCCATGGCGTCTTCGCCCAAACGACGCTTCTTGTCCTCTTCGTAGTCAGAGAAGCCGCCTTCGAACCATTCAACATGCGCGTCGCCTTCAAAGGCGAGGATGTGCGTACAAATCCGGTCAAGGAAGAAACGGTCGTGCGAGATGACCACGGCACAGCCCGCGAAATCGACCAGCGCGTCTTCGAGCGCGCGCAGGGTTTCAACGTCCAGATCGTTGGTAGGTTCATCGAGCAGCAGCACGTTGCCGCCTTCTTTCAGCAGACGCGCCATGTGCACACGGTTGCGTTCACCACCCGACAGCAGGCCGACTTTCTTCTGCTGGTCACCGCCCTTGAAGTTGAAGGCACCGCAATAGGCGCGGGAGTTCACTTCGGCATCGCCAAGCTTGATGATCTCGGCCCCGCCCGAAATGGCCTGCCAGACGTTGTCATCAGGGTTCAGGTCATCGCGCGACTGGTCGACATAGGACAGATCAACGGTATTCCCCAGCTCGATCGTGCCGGTATCGGGTTGTTCATGGCCGGTGATCATCTTGAACAGGGTCGATTTACCCGCGCCGTTGGGGCCGATCACGCCGACGATCCCGCCCGGCGGCAGAGAGAAGTCCAGCTTTTCGATCAACAGCTTGTCGCCCATGGCTTTGGACAGACCCTCGACCTCAAGCACCTTGTTGCCCAGACGGGGACCGTTGGGGATAACGATCTGGGCGCGCGTCAGGCGCTCGCGCTCCGAGCTGTCGGCCATTTCGTTATAGGACTTGATCCGCGCTTTGGATTTCGCCTGACGGGCCTTGGCCCCCTGACGCATCCATTCCAATTCGCGCGACAGGGTCTTTTGCTTGGACTTGTCCTCGCGGGCTTCCTGTTCAAGCCGTTTGGCTTTCTGGTCGATCCAGCTGGAATAGTTCCCCTCGTAGGGGATGCCATTGCCGCGGTCGAGCTCGAGGATCCAGCTGGTGATGTTATCCAGGAAGTACCGGTCGTGGGTGACGATCAGGATCGTGCCCTTATAGTCGATCAGGTGCTGTTGCAGCCAGGCGATGGTTTCCGCATCCAGGTGGTTGGTCGGTTCGTCAAGCAGCAGCATTTCGGGCGCTTCAAGCAGCAGCTTGCACAGCGCCACGCGGCGGGCTTCACCACCGGACAGTTTGGTCACATCGGCATCGTCGGGCGGGCAGCGCAGGGCTTCCATTGAGACGTCGATCTGGCTGTCGAGATCCCAGAGGTTCTCCGCGTCGATCTGATCCTGCAAGGCGGCCATTTCGTCGGCTGTCTCGTCGGAATAGTTCATCGCCAGTTCGTTGTAGCGGTCCAGAATGTCCTTCTTGGCTTTCACGCCCAGCATGACATTCTCGCGCACGGTCAGGGCCGGGTCCAGATAGGGTTCCTGTTCCAGGTAGCCGACCTTGGCCCCTTCAGCGACCCATGCTTCGCCCGAGTAATCCTTGTCCTTACCGGCCATGATCTTCATCAGCGTGGATTTACCCGCACCGTTGACGCCGACCACACCGATTTTCACACCGGGCAGGAAGTTCAGGTTAATGTTGTCGAAACACTTTTTGCCGCCCGGGTAGGTCTTTGAGACACCGGACATGTGATAGACATATTGATAGGCGGCCATTGAGAATCCTCGGATAAGCTGAATACGGTTTGGAACGTGCAATATCGCCACAGGCGGGCAAGAGCAAACATTCAATATATAAGGCCTGTGCCGCGGTTTTGAAGCCCGTGTGTTCCCGGGCGATTCACAGGGCGCAGGGGCGTTACGCACAAAGCGCTGATCGCGCGGGCGGCAAAGGCTGTTTTTCCGATAACTATCCCTTTTTACCGTTTTCGAGCGGTGAACTGGGGACGAATGACCGAATTTTACGCGAAATTCAGTCGAAAAAAATTTTGGACCTCGTTTATATTCGCCTAATCCGGGTGCGTTCAGCGCCCCGGTACAACGCGGCCGCAAAAAGACCGCGTCATACACAAAGGGACAAATACATGACAGCATCCACTATTGTTGTTGGACTGGACGGGGGGGAAGCCGGGGCGCGCGCTTTGGATTTCGCAACGAAACAGGCCAAATTGATTGGCGATTGCGAGCTCAAGCTCGTTTACGTGATTGAATGGTCTCCATTCAGCTTCCAGACCTCGGAAGAGAATGACCAGCGCCACAAACGGCGCGAAGAGGAACTGGCACTGGCCCGCGAACGTATCGTCGATCCGGCGGTCAAGAAAGTCAGCGAAGACGGCGTCACCGTTCAGGGTATCGTGAAGCATGGCGATGTGGCCGATATTCTGGACGATCTGGCCAAGAAGCACGGCGCACAGCAGATCGTGGTGGGCCGTGTCGGTCTGCGCGGCCTGAAAGAGCGTATGTTCGGCGGCGTAACCGGCCGCTTGGCTGTGGCGTCTCGCGTGCCTCTGACGATCATTCCTTGAAAGGTCATATCATGAAAAAATTTCTGACAACGGGTGCGGGGGCTGCTGCTGTCTCTGCCTTGCCCATGGTTGCCGCGGCACAAGAAACCGTCGGCATGGATCAACGCATCAATGATATCTTCGCGGGTTCGACGGGCTGGTTCGTCAATCTGATCTTTATGTCGCTACCAGGCACCAACTTCCCGTGGATCGTGCTGTGGCTGGTGGTCGCGGCGACGGTATTTACGCTGTATTTCGGCTTCATTCAGGTCAAGGCGTTCTGGCATGCGATCTCGCTGGTCAAAGGCGATTATTCCGATCCCGATGACGCGGGCGAAGTAAGCCATTTTCAGGCGCTTGCAACGGCGCTGTCGGGGACTGTCGGTCTGGGCAACATCGCGGGCGTCGCGGTGGCCGTGGGCATCGGCGGTCCGGGGGCGACCTTCTGGATGATCTTGGCTGGTTTGCTGGGCATGGCCTCCAAGTTCACCGAGTGTACGCTGGGTGTGAAATACCGCAATGAATACGCCGATGGCACCGTTTCCGGTGGTCCGATGTACTATATGACAAAGGGCTTCAAGGAACGCGGCCTGCCTTTGGGCGGGGTGCTGGCGGTGATCTTTTCGATCTTTACCATCGGTGGTGCCTTGGGCGGCGGGAATATGTTCCAGGCCAATCAGGCCCATGCGCAGCTGTCCGGTATCATCGGAGACTACCCTGGCTGGATCACGGGCATCGTCTTTGCCGCAGTGGTCTTTGCGGTCATCGTCGGCGGGATCAAATCCATCGCCAATGTCACCGAGAAAATCGTGCCGCTGATGGGCGTGATCTATGTTGGTGCCGCGCTGATCATCCTGATCGTTGAATACGACAAGATCGGTTGGGCCTTTGGCCAGATTTTTGAAGGTGCGTTCAGTGGTCTGGGCGTTGCAGGCGGTCTGGTTGGCGCGCTGATCCAGGGCTTTAAACGGGCGGCGTTCTCGAACGAGGCGGGTGTCGGCTCGGCGGCGATCGCACACTCTGCCGTGCGCACCAAAGAGCCGGTGACCGAAGGCGTCGTTTCCCTGTTGGAGCCCTTCATCGATACCGTTGTCATCTGTACGATGACCGCGCTGGTGATCACCATCTCTGGCGTGCTGGTGATGGACCCCGAAACGGGCCGCTTCATCCTGAATGACGCAGGCACCGCGATCCAGACCATCGACGGGTCAAGCGGCGTTCAGCTGACATCGGCTGCCTTTGCGACCGGGTTCAGCTGGTTCCCCTATGTGCTGGCGCTGGCGGTGATCCTGTTCGCCTTCTCCACCATGATCAGCTGGTCCTACTACGGGCTGAAGGCGTGGACCTATCTGTTCGGTGAAGGCAAAACCAAAGAGATCGTGTTCAAGGTCATCTTCTGCCTGTTCATCATCGTGGGGGCGGCGGCCAATCTGGGCGCGGTTATCGACTTCTCTGATGCGATGATCTTTGCGATGGCGGTTGTGAACATCACGGCGCTGTACTTCCTGATGCCGATCGTGAAACGCGAGATGAAGAGCTATTTCGCGCGGTTGAAATCCGGCGAGATCAAGAAGTTCGTCGATTAACGCACGGATAACGCGATTGACAAAGGGGCGTTGCTGCCCTTCTTTCGGCCCCTGATGTATATCGGGGGCCGTTTTCGTTGGGTTATCCATTTCCATATGCGCCCCCGGGGCAGGTGATCGGGCTGCTTGGCGGGTCGTTTGATCCGGCGCACGAGGGTCACGCCCATATCACCCGCGAGGCGATCAAGCGTTTCGGGCTGGATCGGGTGTGGTGGATGGTCAGCCCGGGCAATCCGCTTAAGGCGCATGGACCGGCCCCGATGGCGTCCCGTCTGACGCGCGCGCGCGAGGTGATGCAGCACCCGCGGGTCGAGGTCACGGATATCGAGGCCCATCTTGGCACCCGCTACACCGCGCAAACCCTTGCCGCGCTGCGGGCCCGCTATCCCGGTGTGCGCTTCGTCTGGCTGATGGGGGCGGATAATCTGGCGCAGTTCCACCTGTGGCAGGACTGGCGGCAGATCATGGAGACAGTGCCTCTAGGGGTGCTTGCACGGCCCGGCCAGCGCATATCGGCACGGATGAGCCACGCCGCGACGCTTTATGCACCCTACCGGATTTCGGGGCGGCAAAGCCAGCTCTTGGGGCAGGCACCGGCCCCCGCGTGGTGTTTCGTGAACGTCCCGATGGTCGATGTCAGCTCAAGCGCGATCCGGGCCGCGGGCAAATGGTCAGCGCAATCTGGCAGAGGCGATACCCGCCCCTAGGATCATCGCCATGCCGGCCCATGTCAGGGCGTCGGGCCATGCGCCAAACACCAGCCACCCCAGCCCCACGGCGGACAGCAGTTGCAGATACACCAGCGGCGCTACCTTGGTCGCAGGGGCCATGCGATAGGCGTATAACATCAGCAGGTTGCCCAGCATCGAACACAGCGCGCTTGCGAGGCTTAGCCCCAGTACGGGGCCGGTCAGTGGCGGGAAATAGGCCACCCCCAGCGGCAAAAGCAGCAGCCCGCTGATCACCAGCTGGCTGAAGGTCAGCGCAAGGGGCGGGGCCAGATGCGACAGCCAGCGCGACATCGTGAGGAACACGCCATAAAGCGTCCCCGCGGTCAGCGCCCAAAGCAACCCCGCGCTGGGTTCAAGCCCCGGTCGGACCACGACCAGCACCCCCAGAAACCCCGCCACGATCAACGCGCTGCGTTGAAGCGATATCGCCTCGCGCAGGAAGAGCGCGGCCAGCACATAGCTGAGCAGCGGACCGATAAAGAAGGCGGCAAAGACATTGGCCACGTCCTCGGTCACGAGTGCTGTCTGGATGCAGGTGATGCTGCCGCACAGGATGGCGGCACGGACCCAGATGCGCCAGTTGCCGAACAGGGCGCGCGTTTGCGGCGGGGCGAAGGGCACCAGCAGCAGCGCCCCTATGGCAAACCGCGACCACGCCACAAAAACGGGGGCCACGCCAAGCTGTGAGGTCAGGATCTTGCCCGCGCTGTCGCCTGCGGGAATCAGTGACATGGCGACAAACATGATCAAAATAACGCGTTGCATGTCTTGTCAGTTAGCATGGGCCCCCGCCCATGAAAATGTGATTTGCAAGCGCTTGTGTCGCTCTGTCCTGTCAGGTTTAAGTCGCCCCATGAAAACTGTTTTATCCCGTCGTTTGTTTCTGAGTACCGCTGCGGCGGCTGTTGCGGCTCCGGCGGCCTTTGCGGCCCCGCCAACTGAATCGCTGCGCCCCGTCTTGCGCGGGGACGATTTGTTCCGGCAGGCGATCCCCTCGGCGCAGGAGCTGATCGACAAGGCGCGGTTGAACGGGGCTGTGACCTTTAGTCTGGCGGATGCGGAAACCGGTGCGGTGCTGGAACAGAACGGCCCGCTGGACGGGATGCCCCCGGCGAGCGTGACCAAGGCGATTACCGCGCTTTACGCGCTGGATACCTTGGGCGCGGCGCATCAGTTTCAGACGCGCATCATGGCGACCGGTGGCATTGTGGACGGCGAAGTGCAGGGCGATCTGATCCTTGTGGGCGGGGGCGATCCGACGCTGGACACGGACGGGCTGGCCAAAATGGCCGATGACCTCAAGGCGGCGGGCATTATCGGCGTCAAAGGCGGGTTGAAGATTTACGAACGCAGCCTGCCGGTCTTCCCGTTGATTGATGCGGATCAGCCGGATCATGTGGGCTATAACCCCGCTGTGTCGGGGCTGGCGCTGAACTTTAACCGCGTCCACTTTGAATGGAAGCGCGAGAACGGCAGCTATTCGGTGCTGATGGACGGTCGGTCGGGGTCTTATCGCCCTGACGTGGCGATGGCCGCGATGGAGATCAGCGACCGCAGTGCGCCGGTCTTTGCCTATCGTGACGCAGGCACCCGCGATGACTGGAGCGTCGCGAAAAGCGCCTTGGGCAATGGTGGGTCGCGCTGGCTGCCGGTGCGCAAGCCGGGGCTGTATGCGGGCGATATCTTTAAGACATTGGCGGGGGCACAGGGCATCCGTCTGCGCGACATGGCGTTGATCACCAGCTTGCCCGAGGGCGAGGTGCTGGTGACCCGTTCCAGCGCGCCGCTGCGCGATATCCTGCGCGATATGTTGAAATATTCCAATAACTTGATCGCAGAGATGGCGGGGCTATCCGCCACGGTTTACCGCACGGGCACACCCGCGTCCCTGCGCGCGTCTGCGGCAGAGATGAACGTTTGGGCCAAGGCCAATCTGGGCATGGATGCACCCGCGCTGGTGGACCATTCGGGGCTGGGCGAAGACAGCCGCGTGACCGCGCAGGATATGGTGACGGCGCTGGTGCGGGTCTATGGATCGGGCACGTTGAAACCGTTGCTCAAGTCGATTTCCTTGCGCGATTCCAAGGGGCGGCCCGTGCAGGATCACCCGATCAAGGTGGAGGCGAAGACCGGCACGTTGAACTTTGTATCGGCCTTGGCGGGGTATCTGACGGCACCGGACGGGCGGGTGATGGCCTTTGCCGTGTTCACCGCCGATATGCCCCATCGCGCCACCCTGACCCGCGCGCAACGCGAACGCCCCGAGGGGGGGCGGGCGTGGAACGGGCGCTCCAAACGGTTGCAGCAAGGGCTGATCGAACGCTGGGGGGCGTTCCATGTGGCTGCGGATTCGGCCTCTCTTTGATCGCGGTGACGCGGCCTATTTGACGTGACGGGCGCGGGCACCGCGTTCGATGGCGGCGGCGTGCAGGCGGTCGAGGTCAAGCTCGTAGCGGATTTCTTCCAGCAGACGTAATTCGGCTTCGTCCAACGTACCGTCGGCCGCGGCCACATCGCAGGCCAACGCATAGGCCGTTTCGTTCAGCCGGTCGGGCAGCGCGCCCTTGATCAGGCCGAACAGGGCGTCCAGCCCGTCTTCCTGTTCGAACAGGTCAAACACCATCGAGCTGACAGAGCTGATGCGGTCCACATCATAGCCCGAAAAGACGGGGAGCATGTTTACAGCCGTCTGGATCTTGAGCAATTCGGTGGTGCGGATGTCCTCGTCTGATGCGGAAACCGCGATCATCACGGCGACAAGGCAATCCTGCGCGCTGAGGGTGAGGGAGGTGTCGTCATTCATGCGCATTTCCGTTCGGTCATTCCGTTGATCTGCAGATTATTGACGGGCCTACGGGGACGCAATAGGTACGGGCTGCCTGCGCGCATTGGGTGCGGGGTGAAAATGATGGAATTGATGACATGTCGCAGATGCGTGAAGCAGCCCTAACCAGTAAAGCGTGGCCGTTCGAGGAAGCACGTCGGGTGTTGAAACGCTATGCAAACAAGGCCCCCGAGAAGGGGTACGTCTTGTTCGAGACCGGCTATGGCCCGTCGGGTCTGCCGCATATCGGGACCTTCGGCGAAGTTGCGCGCACGACGATGATCCGCCGCGCATTTGAGCAGATCAGCGACATTCCGACGCGGCTGGTGTGCTTTTCCGACGATCTGGACGGGATGCGCAAGGTGCCGGGTAACGTGCCCGACCCCGCCGCATTGGAAGAACATCTGCAGCGCCCGCTGACATCGGTGCCCGATCCTTTCGGCAAATACGACAGCTTTGGCGCGCATAACAACGCCATGCTGCGGCGTTTTCTGGATACCTTCGGGTTCGAGTACGAGTTTATCTCGGCCACGGAATTCTACGGCTCCGGCAAGTTCGACGAGGTGCTTTTGCGCGCCGCCGAGAAGTATGACGAGATTATGGAAGTGATGCTCAAGTCGCTGCGCGAGGAGCGTCGGCAGACCTATTCGATCTTCCTGCCGATCCACCCTGAAACGGGGCGGGTAATGTATGTGCCGATGAAAGCGGTCAACGCCAAGGAAGGCACGATCACCTTCGACGATGAAGACGGCACCGAAATGACCCTGCCGCTGACCGGTGGCAATGTGAAGTTGCAGTGGAAGCCCGACTTTGGCGCCCGTTGGGCCGCCCTTGATGTCGACTTTGAGATGTACGGCAAGGACCACAGCACCAACACACCGATCTATGACAAGATCTGCCGTATTCTGGGCAACCGCCCACCCGAGCATTTTACCTATGAGCTGTTCTTGGATCAGGACGGGCACAAGATCTCCAAATCGTCGGGCAATGGTCTGACCATCGACGAATGGCTGACCTATGCCAGCGCGGAATCGCTGTCGTATTTCATGTACCTCAAGCCCAAGACGGCCAAGCGCATGTATTTCGACGTGATCCCCAAGGCGGTCGACGAATACCACCAGCAGCTGCGCGCCTATGAGACGCAGGACGACAAGGGCAAGCTGAATAACCCCGTTTGGCATATCCACGGGGGCGATGTGCCCAAGTCGGATATGGTTGTGCCCTTCTCGATGTTGCTGAACCTCGCGTCGGTCTCCTCGGCCGAGGACAAGTCGCAACTGTGGGGCTTTATCCAGCGGTATGCGCCGGATGCGACGCCCGAAGGCAACCCCGGTATGGATGCGGCGGCCGAGCATGCGGTGCGCTATTACAATGATTTCGTGAAGCCCGCCAAAGTGTTCCGCGCCCCCTCCGAGCTGGAGCGGGAAGCTCTGGAAGACCTGCGGGACCAGCTGAAGACATGGGACGGCGGGCTGGATGCCGAGGCATTGCAGACGATGGTTTTCGCCGTCGGGAAAGAGCGTTTCGACCCGCTGCGCGACTGGTTCACCGCGCTGTACGAAGTGTTGCTGGGCGCCAGCCAAGGGCCGCGTTTCGGTGGGTTCATCGCGCTGTATGGCGTGGATGAAACGGTCGCCCTGATCGACGATGCGTTGGCGGGCAAGCTGACCACGGCGTGAAACTATTGCCCTATGATGTGCGTGGCTTAGGTTAAGTTCAACACATCATAGGGAGCATTCTCATGCGTGGCGCGGTTCTTTCGGCCTTTTTCGGGATGGTTTTGACCTTTGCGACGGCACTTGGTGCCACGGCGCAGCAGGCGGATATCGAAAGCACGATCACAGGCCAGTTCGACGCTTTCAAGGCAGATGATTTCGAGGGTGCCTTCGCATATGCGAGCCCCAATCTGCAGATGATGTTTCAATCTACCGAGAATTTTAAACGTATGGTGACCACGGGCTATCCGATGGTCTGGAAACATGCCGAGGTGCGGTTTCTGGACCTGCGCGAGATCGCCGGTGCGCAGTGGCAGAAGGTGCAGGTCACGGACCTGAAAGGATTTACCTATTTGCTGGATTATCAGATGGTTGAGACGCCCGAGGGCTGGCGTATTGCCGCCGTTCAACTGCTGGATGCGCCAAGCGTTTCTGCCTGACAGGCGCGACATCTTTGGCACGCTATTGTGACCGCCTGCGGCGTACGCTGCGGTTAGGCGTGGTTAACCCTTTGTGCATAAATCTTTCCCCCTGCCGGCCAAGCGCCGGAGTTTTGCAATTCATGGGGGGCGACATCGCAACCCGACGAAGGGGATGACGATGAACAAGGCAATCACAGACGGTCTGCTGCTGACACCTGCGGCATTTGCGCAAGGCTTGGATGTGTATTCAAGCGGGGATGGCACGGCGGGGTCTGATACCTATGCCAATGCCATAAATGCAGCGTTTATCCCTGCGGATCAGGACTTTGGCGGGGCGCTTGAGCTGATAAAAACGCAATCCACGCAAAAGCTGCGATACATGGGACAAACGCCACTTTTGCCGGGGTGTTATCTGCGGATCACGGCGCGGGTGAAGGCGATTAGTGGGAATCTACCGTCGGTGCGGATCGCGGGGTATCCGGCGCTTGGCAATGGTAGCCGCGCGGGCGGGCTGGTCGAGGCCGGTCCGGCGCTGACGCTGACCAGCTATGGCGAGGTGGTCGAGGTCAGCGCGATTGTCGGGTCGGGGCTGCGGGGCGGGGTCGATATGGTCTGGGGCAACGCGCCGGTCTATGGGCATTTCGGGCTGGACCTCACGGGGCAGAATGGCGGGGTCGTTCGCATTGATGATTTGCAGATCGAGGATGTGACGGGCGTTTTCCTGCGGGACATGCTGGCACAGGTGGATGTGCGGGATTATGGCGCGGTAGGGGATGGCAGCACCGATGATACGGCGGCCTTTGTGGCGGCGAATGCGGATGCGCAGGGGCGCAGCGTGTTGATCCCGCGCGGGACGTATCTGCTGAACGGGGACGTGACCTTTGACGCGCCGACGCGGTTTGAAGGGACGGTGATCATGCCCGCCAGCGCGATCCTGCTGCTGCGGCGCAACTTTGATCTGCCGAACTATATCGAAGCGTTTGGGAATGAAGAGATCGCCTTTCGCAAGGCGTTTCAGGCGTTGCTGAACAATGCGGATCATGAATCGCTGGATCTGGGTGGGCGCAAGATCAACGTGACCGGCCCGATCGATATGCAGGCCGCGACACCCGAACGCAGCAGCTATGCCACGCGGCGGGTGATCCGAAACGGCCAGCTTGAAGCGGCCACGAATGGCGATTGGGATACGGTCACGGTGACCTCGCAGGCCAGCTATTCGCCCTCGGATGCGCGCAAGCTGATAAATGTGGTGAATGTGGCGAATGTGCCTGTGGGGGCGCTGATCACGGGCAATGGGGTAGGGCGCGAGATCTATGTGCGCGCCAAGAACGTCGCCACGCAAGAGATTACCCTGAACGCACCCTTGTATGATGCGGCGGGGACGCAGAATTTTACCTTTACGCGGTTCCAGTATCTGCTGGATTTCAGCAACTACAGCCAGCTGAGCAAATTCGTTCTGGATGACATCGAATTCCAGTGCAACAACGTGGCCAGCGCCATCAACCTTGCGCCATCGGGGACGATTTTCCATGTGCGGGACTGCTTTATCTCGCGCCCGAAGGATCGGGGGATCACGTCGATCGGGGGGGGCTGTCAGGGGATGTTCGTGGACCGTTGCCAGTTCCTGTCCGCCGAAGATGCGCTGGACGTGCCGGACCGGACCACGATCGCGATCAACTGCAACGCCAATGACGTCAAGATCCGCGACAACCGCGCCACGCGCTTTCGCCATTTTGCGCTGCTGGCGGGGCAGAATAATATCGTCACGGGGAACCACTTCTTTCAGGGGGATACGGTCAAGAACGGCGTGCGCTCTGCAGGGTTGATCCTTGCGGCGCAGCACACGGCGAGCGTGGTCAGCGGGAATTATATCGACAATTGCTTTGTCGAATGGACCAACGAACAAGACCCCGCGCCGGACTACAGCAGCGAATATTCTTTCAGCTCCCTGTCGATCAGCGGCAATATTTTTCTGTCGGGCGAGGTGGCCCCGTGGTTCAGCTATATCGTGATCAAGCCCCATGGGGCGGGTCATGTGATCAATGGGCTGACGATCAACGACAACCGCTTCCGCAGCATCAACGGGTTCATTGATCGGGTCGAACGGATCGATACGAGCTTTGCCGATATGGATTTCTCGCGCATGCGCAATATCGAGATGACCGGCAACTCGTTCCACGGCATCCATAATCCGGTATCGAACCCGGTGCAGGTTGAACATACCGAAGCCAGTCTGGCCAAGACCTGGGTGGTGGATATTGCCGACCGCTTTCCGTTCGGCGGGTGGGCGATTGCGGTGGATAGCATCACGATGGACGGGCCGGTGCGCAACGGATCGAATGTGGCGCAATACAGCGTGCCCTATGTGCTGACGGATCAGGGCGCGGATCGCGATCTGCTGCATCTGGTCTGGAGCACCAGCGTCAAAGGGTCGATCTTTATGCAGGCGCGCATGGATAAACGCTAGAACTCGCGCCAGAGCGAGAGTTTTAGCGCGGGGTTGGAGGTGTCGTTGATCAACGTCTCTGCCCCGATCTGGAAGCGGATATCGGGGCGGCTTTTCAGCGGGCGCATAACGATAGAGGGCGCGACAGAGGTGGCGCTGACGGCAGAGGTCGAGGCATAGTAGATTTGCAGCATTCCCGAAAACCGGTCGCCGAAGTTGATGCCTATGGTACCGTCGACTTTGGCGAGATGCTCTTGCAGGTAGATGTCCCACGCGAGGGAGCTGTCGATGGTCACCCAGCCGTGTTTCTGCCCCAGCGTATAGCCGCGGCCCCAGGACAACCCCGCTTTGACATTGGGATAGACCGCATCCCCCACCCATGCCGCGCCGAACCCCAGCTCTGCCGACCAGACGTTCGGGCGGTCGCGGCGGCCTAAGGGGCGGCGCAGGAAGACCGACCCAAATCCCGATTGCAAGCCGATGGAACTGGCGAGAAAGCCGACCTCTGCCCCCAGGGTCAGGTCGTCGCGCACGCCATATTCCATGAAGGTGCTTTCCGCTATGTCGTAGTTGCGTGTGACGTTTACCGTGGTGGAGGTGAAGCCCGTGCCCTTTTCGCGCAGCCACGCGCCGCCCTGTGCAGGGGTGGGAAGCTGCAGTAAGCCAAGCAGAAGGATCGGCCAGTAGCGCATGGGATACCCTTTCGGCGGGTAGCTTGGCGCGTCATGCTTAACAAATTACTTACAGACCTTTGGGGCGGCATGCGAAAAGGCCCGCAGCAATGCTACGGGCCTTTCTCGTCAAACGGTGTGTGCGTCGCTTAGACGTTGACGCTGCCGCCGCGTGGGCCAGCGATCAGCCATACGATAAAGCCGACGACCGGGAAGATCAGGACGCCGAGAATCCAGAGGATTTTCGCAAGCCCCGAAGCGCCGGAGGTGAAGATTTGATAGATCGCGTAGATGTCTGCGATCAGGATAATGAGTCCGAGAAGGCCGAATTCCATTGTAAAGCTCCTGGGTTGTAATCTGCATTACTGTCTGGGTTCACAACTTCCCGCGTGGCCCAGATGTTCCCGAAAATGTTACTGGAACCATTTCCCGCTTCGCCGAGTTGCCCTTGCATCGCCTAGAACGGCAAGTGAATTTGGAAGGAAATACTATGAAGACCTCTACAGCAGTAATCGCAGGCCTTGCCGCAATTCTGGTCATCGCATTCGCGATCTTTTTCATCGATATCGATCAGACTGAAGAAGGCTCGCTGCCGGATGTTGATGTGTCCGTCGAAGGCGGCAACCTGCCCGAGTTTGACGCACAGACCGGTTCGGTTTCCGTGACTGAAGAAGAGGTCGACGTTGAAGTTCCGGACGTTGAAGTGACCACCGAAGAGAAAACGATCACCGTCCCCGGCGTTGAGGTTACTCCGCCCGCAGATGACTGATATCGTTTGATAGTTTGAACGCAGAAAGCGCCCTCTGATTTGGTCAGGGGGCGCTTTTGTTATCGAATAGAGCTTAGTTGCGGGTCAGTTTGGTCGCGGGTTTCGCACCGTTGTCGCCGTCGGAGGCGAAGGTCAGCGTGACTTTATCGCCGGCCATCAGGTCGGACGGGACAAGGGTTTTGGCATCCAGCGTCCAGGATGATTTGTCTTGCAGGACGATGATATTCGCAAGGCGGTCATAGGCAAGGATCGTGCCGGTTGTCTCATCGGCAAAGGCGGGGGCAGAGAGGGCGGTCAGGCCCAGTGTAGCAAGGGCGATCAGGCGCATTTGGGATCCTCCGGATAAAGCGCAGACTCCGAATGTGGGGTGGGTGCGGGCGCAAAGCAATCACCTTGCAACGGGCGCATGAAAATAATTATGCGCCAAGCCGTAGCAGGGGGAACTGCGGGCAGGTGGACGGGTTGTGCCGCTACATCCAACTGACAGGAGACAGCGATGAAAGCCCAATCGAAAGCCCAACAACGCGCCGCCGGTGCAGCCCTGTCTGCCAAGCGGGGCGAGACCAAGGTCAAGGATCTGCAAGGCGCGTCGAAAGATATGTATGACAGCATGTCAGAGGACGAGCTGGAGGAGATGGCCTCGACCGACCATGACGGGTTGCCGGACGAGGTGGATGACTAGACGCGCCGCCTAGCGTTTTTTGCCGCCGTAACGGGATTTGCCACCGCGCATCCCGCCGCGACCGCCGGTTGATCGGCCCGACGCCTTTTGCGCGTCGTCGACGGCTTTTTCGACAGCGTACTGACGCGCCATCGGATCGTCGGCGATGGCCAGATCGACGGATTCGAGCCGCTTGACCTCGTCGCGCAGACGTGCGGCTTCCTCGAATTCGAGGTTCTCGGCCGCTTTGCGCATATCGGTGCGCAGCCCGTCGAGCACGGTTTGCAGGTTGCCGCCTGCGAGCGGGTTGTCGATCTTGGCCGTGACGCGGCTCATGTCCACATCGCCTTTGTAGAGACCGGCGAGGATATCATCGACGTTCTTCTTGACCGTTGTCGGCGTGATCCCGTGTTCTTCGTTATAGGCGAGCTGCTTGGCGCGACGGCGGTCGGTTTCGCCAATCGCACGCTCCATCGAGCCGGTGATCCGGTCGGCGTACATAATCACGCGACCTTCGGCGTTCCGCGCAGCCCGCCCGATGGTCTGGATCAGCGAGGTTTCCGAGCGCAGGAACCCTTCCTTATCCGCATCGAGAATCGCCACCAGCCCACATTCGGGAATGTCCAAGCCTTCGCGCAGAAGGTTGATCCCGATCAGCACGTCGAAGGCACCAAGCCGCAGGTCGCGCAGGATTTCGATGCGTTCGATCGTGTCGATATCGCTGTGCATATAGCGCACGCGGATGCCCTGTTCGTGCATGTATTCGGTCAGGTCTTCGGCCATGCGTTTGGTCAGCACGGTACATAGCGTGCGATAGCCGTCGGCGGCGACTTTGCGCACCTCGTCCAGCAGATCGTCGACCTGCATCTCGACAGGGCGAATCTCGATCTTGGGGTCGATCAGGCCGGTGGGGCGAATGATCTGTTCAGTAAAGACACCGCCGGATTGTTCGATTTCCCACGCGGCGGGGGTGGCCGAGACAAAGACCGACTGCGGGCGCATGGCATCCCATTCCTCGAACTTAAGCGGGCGGTTGTCCATGCAAGAGGGCAGGCGGAACCCGTGTTCGGCCAGCGTGAATTTGCGTCGGTAGTCGCCTTTGTACATCCCGCCGATCTGCGGCACGGAGACGTGGCTTTCGTCTGCAAAGACAATCGCGTTGTCGGGGATGAATTCGAACAGCGTGGGGGGCGGCTCTCCGGGGGCGCGGCCCGTCAGATAGCGCGAATAATTCTCGATCCCGTTGCAGACGCCTGTGGCTTCAAGCATCTCGATGTCGAAGTTGCAGCGCTGCTCAAGCCGTTGCGCTTCCAGCAGTTTTCCTTCGGCGACAAGCTGGTCCAGCCGCATCCGCAGCTCTTTCTTGATGCCGATCACCGCTTGGTTCATCGTTGGTTTCGGCGTCACATAGTGGCTGTTCGCATAGACGCGGATCTGGTCGAAAGTGCCGGTCTTCTCACCCGTCAGAGGGTCGAATTCGGTAATGCTTTCCAGCTCTTCGCCGAAGAAGGACAGACGCCATGCGCGGTCCTCAAGGTGGGCCGGAAAGATTTCAAGGCTGTCGCCGCGCACGCGGAAGGTGCCGCGCTGGAAGGCGGCGTCATTGCGTTTATACGCCTGCGCGATCAGGTCCGCGATCACTTGGCGTTGGTCATAGTTGTTGCCGGTCTTGAGGTCCTGCGTCATCGCGCCATAGGTCTCGACCGAGCCGATCCCGTAGATGCACGACACCGACGCGATGATGATCACGTCATCGCGTTCCAGCAGCGCCCGCGTGGCAGAGTGGCGCATCCGGTCGATTTGTTCGTTGATCTGGCTTTCCTTCTCGATGAAGGTATCGGACCGCGCGACATAGGCTTCGGGCTGGTAGTAGTCGTAATATGAGACGAAATATTCCACGGCGTTGTCGGGGAAGAACCCTTTGAATTCGCCGTATAGCTGCGCCGCCAGCGTCTTGTTCGGCGCGAGGATGATCGCGGGGCGCTGCGTTTCCTCGATCACCTTGGCCATCGTGAACGTCTTGCCTGTCCCCGTGGCCCCCAGCAGCACCTGATCGCGTTCGCCCGACCGCACCCCTTCGGACAGTTCCTTGATCGCCGTGGGCTGGTCGCCCGCGGGTTCGAATTCGGTCGCCAGTTTGAACTTCTTGCCGCCCTCGAGCTTGGGGCGTTCGCGCACGTTGGGCGCGGGATTGGCAAGATAGGCGTCTTTGCGCTCGGGCAGACTGTCAGAGTGGGCGTAGGCCATAACATCGTCCTTTGGGGGTGTTTCCTAAGGTGTCATGTTTTCGCGCGGGTTCAAGGGGCACAGCCTTGCGCGACGCGCATATGTCGCTTTCGTCGCAGGCTTATTTGGTCAGTCGCTTGCGGTTGGCGCGGACCTTTTTGCTGACCGGGACCATCGCGGCCGAGAAAATCTGGTCGGGCGTGCCCCCGGCAAAGGCGGCTTTGGTGGCCGCCTGATAGGCTTTGGCCATAGCGGGGCCTTTTTCATTGACCATGCGGGCGTTCTCTCCGCGGGTCTGGGGAAGGGCACCGGCCATCCCCAAAAGTCTAAGCGTCATAACGGCTTGGGTGTCGATCATCAGCTTGGCGAGGTTGGCATTGAGCGTCATCAGGGTCAGGGGGGTCATGAGAGGTGCTCCGATTGCATGAAGTCAGTCTATGCTGCGCCGCAGCATATGTAACGCGAATTCGGCACAAATCACTGTGATGCCTTGATCCTTGGCCGTATTTGGCTGATAAACCGCCTGATCACAGCGGAGATTCAGCTATGCGCGCGCGTATTTATCAGCCTTCCCGAACTGCCATGTCCTCTGGCACGGCCAAAACCCGTGTCTGGTTGCTGGAATTCGACCCAGAGCACGCGCGCGAGATTGACCCGTTGATGGGCTGGACCTCGTCGAAGGACACGCAAACGCAGGTGCGTTTGCAGTTCGCCACCAAGGAAGAAGCGGTGGAATACGCCCGCGACCACAACATCGACGCGCTGGTGCAAGACCCCAACAAACGCCGCGCAAATGTCCGCGCCGGCGGCTATGGCGAGAATTTCGCCACAGGGCGCCGCGGGGCCTGGACGCATTAACTCTTGCGACAGGGATGATTGCAGGCATGTCGCCCGCCTTCACCCCAGGCCTTGATCCCTGCGCTGTCGAACGACTGGCTCAGGGGGCTTTGGCGGTTTGACGGAAGGATCTTCAAAGCGCTGATTTAAGAGAGTTGAAATGCCTTTGCGCCATGCCGCGATAGGATTTCCAGCCTTCCGCTGTGGCTTTTGCAATATCGTCGCTGAGTACCGCCAAAGGCTTACCCGATGAAAACGCAAGCATCTGCGTTTGGGCCGCTTTTTCAAAAAAGTAGAGATCTTCGAATGCGTCAGCGAGGGTTGCGCGTGTCACTGTGAAGCCGTGGTTGCGCATGCCAGAACGGTGTTGTCCTCCATCGCTTGCGTAAGGTGGGCTCCCTCTGCCGCGCTGTCGGAATTTAGGTTGAATTCCAGATTATATCCGACCCGCCCCCAAAACCGCGCGGTGTTGTTATCGATCGGCAGCAGGGTGGTTTCTTCTAGGCTGGCCAAAGTCGTTCCATAGGCCGAATGACAGTGCAGGATCACGCGCGCGGCGGGGATTTCACGGTGTAACCTCCCATGTACGACCCATGGGGATGGGTCCGGTGCATTTCTGCCCTGTCTGTATATGTGCCGCTTAGATAATGTTCACCGCTTGTAGCGGAATACGCGGCACGGCCAAGTTCGAGCCGATGTTTGTCAAAGACGGATACACTCCGTCGCTTGGAGGGTAAATTTCATGATGAATTTATCATCCTGCAACAGCTTTCCGAAGCGGCAGAAGAGGGGAAATAGGTATTCAGCACCTCTTGGGGCAGGTCTACCAAATCCAGCATGTGCTGGCTGATCGTCAGGCCACGCTGGATGGGCGCGGGTTATGCTGGGATAGAAGTCCATCACAACAGAGCAGGTGTTGGACGGCGCATTCGGGTCGTGGCCCGACGGCGACACAGATATTGGGGCCGCCTACTTTATCTCGTCGTCCGAAATGGAGGGCGGGAAAGCGGCGGCCCAATCGTTCGTCAACTGGGCCGTCGACGTCCGCGGGACCAATAGCCTCGCGCGGTCGGGTGATGCCCGGAGATGACGATCTTAGCGCCCTTTCCAGACCGGATCCCTCTTTTCAGCAAAGGCGCGCGCACCTTCGGCGTTATCCTCGGACCCGTAAAGGACATCAACAGTCTTTAGCTGGCGTTTAGTGATCCGGTTCATCGCATCCTGAAAATTGCTATCTTCGGCATCGCGCACGATTTCCTTGATCGCGGCATAGACCAACGGGGGGCCAGAGGCCAAAAGGCGTGCCATATTCCATGCCTGTGTCATCAGATCATCCGCCGCGTGAATGTGGTTCACAAACCCCCAGCGGTGGGCTTCTTCGGCGTCAAGCCAGCGACCTGTGAACAGCATCTCCATTGCGATGTGATAGGGAATGCGCTTTGGCAATTTGATGGACGCCGCATCGGCTACGGTGCCTGACGTGATTTCGGGGAGCGCGAAACTTGCATGATCTGCCGCGAGGATAACGTCTGCAGACAGTGCCAGTTCAAGCCCGCCGCCACAACAAATACCGTTCACCGCAGCGATGATCGGCTTGTTCATGTCGCGCAACTCCTGCAGGCCGCCAAAGCCGCCAACACCGTAATTTCCATCCACCTCGTCGCCATCCGCGGCGGCCTTCAAATCCCAGCCCGGGCAGAAGAATTTCGACCCTTCCCCTGTGATGATCGCCACGCGCAAATCAGGGTCATCGCGAAATGCAGCAAAGGTATCTCCCAGAATACGGCTGGTTTGCAGATCGATGGCATTGGCCTTCGGGCGATCCAATGTGATTTCAAGTACAGCACCTTCGCGGCGCGTTTTAACGGGGCTTGTCATGTTGTTCCTTTCACCAAAAGCGTATCGGCAATGATCGCGCGGTCTTTTGTACAGATGAGTGGATTGATTTCGATTTCGGCAATTTCGTCGGCGTGGTCAGTGACAAAGTTTTGCAGCTTTAGGACCGCGTCAACAATGACATCTATGTTGGCCGGTTCACCACCGCGAAATCCAATCAATAGGGGGTGTATTCTTAACTGGCCCAAGGCGTTGCGAATATCGGTATCCGTGGTGGGCAGCAGTAAGGATTGACCATCCTCAAGAATTTCCGTCAGCGTACCCCCCGCTGCCAAGGTCAAGACAAACCCGTGGGCGGGGTCCGCAACGACGCCAAGCAGCAGTTCCGCGACGGTGCCGGTGATCATTTCTTCGACAAGGAAGCTCGAGGCCTGCATTTCTTGCGCCGCCGCGCTTACTTGTGCGGCGTCTATTAGGTTCAGCTTTATCGCGCCGACGTCGGTTTTATGGGCGACACCTTCGCCCTTCAGGACCACGGGAAAACCGATCTTTTCGGCGCAAGCGATCACATCCGCAGTGGCGATGCCCGCACGGCTTTTGGGGACATCGAAGCCGTATGCCGCAAGGGTCCGTTTGGCATCGCCTTCGGTGACGGTGGTGGTGGTTGTAAAGCTGGGGGCGCGCAGCAGGGGGTGGTGATTTCGGGTGGGCGGCATGTGGCAAGCGCTGATCGCTTCGCAGGTCGTGCCAAAGTCGCACAGCGGCACGATCCCCGCGCCAAACAGACGTTTTGCAATCGCTTCGGGAAGGTTTTCGACGATTGACCCAACCACGCCAAAAGGACGGCCCGTTCGATGCGCTGCGTCCTCGATTGACTCGATTGCGACCATCCAGTCATCGGCGGTGCAACTGTCCAATCTTGGAAAATCAAGCACCACGAGCGTCAGATCGATATCGTCGCCCGTCATGGCCGCAAATACTGCCGTCATGGCCGCCTTATCGCGCCAGATTTGCGTGTGGTAGTCCAAAGGATTTGCCAGATGGACCATAGAACTGAGGTGCTGTGAAAGCGTGGCTTTTTGATTGGTTTTCAGCGGTGGAAATGTCAGGCCATATTGCGCGGCGGTATCCGCCATGACGCTCGCTTCGCCGCCCGAGCAGCTTAGCGACGCAACTCGGGTGCTGGACAAGCGGCCATGGCAGTGGAACAGCTTTAACGCCTCAAGCAACGCACCGGGGGAGCTGACCCGGGCAATGCCGAGCCGCGCCAATACCGCATCTGAACCCGCGTTGCTTCCTGCGAGCGAGGCCGTGTGCGAGATGGTCGCTAGTTGCGATTCCTGCGAACGGCCGACCTTCAATGCCACAACCGGTTTGCCTAGCGCGCGCGACATCCGCGCCAATTCCTCAAACGCCGCGATGTCACCAAAGCTTTCGATGTAAAGGCCAAGTGCGGTCACGCGGTCGTCGCGGATGACAGTTTGGGCGATGCTGGAAAGCCCTTGTTGCGCCTGATTGCCCGCGGTGATGGTATAGGCAATGGGCAACCCGCGTTGCTGCATCGTGAGGTTGATCGCGATGTTGGAGGACTGCGCCAAGATCGCCACGCCCCGTTCAACGGGCACCAGCCCATGTTGATCCGGCCAGAGCGCCACTCGATCCACGGCATTCAGAACCCCGTAGCAATTTGGCCCAAGAATGGGCATTCCCCCTGCTGCGGCCAGCAATTGATCGTTCAAAACGGCACCGTCGGCGGTTTCTTTGAACCCGCTGGCAAAACATACGGCGCCACCGGCTCCCATCTCATTCAGTTCGCCAACCAGTCCGATGGTTGCGTTACGGTTCACACCGATAAATGCCGCATCGGGGGCGTCTGGTAGATCAGCAAGCGTCTTGAAGGCCGGCAGCCCGCCGACACTGACTTTTTGGGGATGCACGGGCCAGATATGCCCCTTGAAGCCGATCTTCTGGTTCTGCTCAATCACGGAGTTGCACCACGCGCCGCCACCGACGACGGCGATGGAACGTGGACGAAGGAGGCGCTCAAGATCACTCATACCCATGGTCCTATGCGCCAAGGGGGCGCAATAGATCACGGCTGATGATGTGCCGCTGGATCTCAGATGTCCCGTCCCAAATCCGTTCGACCCGCGCATCCCGCCAGAACCGTTCGATCGGAAAGTCATCCATCAAGCCCATGCCGCCAAAGATTTGCAAGGTCGCATCCGTCACCCGCGCCAGCATTTCAGAGGCGTAGAGCTTGGCGCTGGCGATCTCGCGGTTCGCGGGCAGGCCCTGATCCAACCGCCATGCCGCCGCTAATGTTAGGTGATCCGCCGCATCGATTTCGGTTATCATGTCGGCCAGCTGAAAGCTGATGCCCTGATATTTGCCAATCTGCTGACCAAACTGTTTACGTTCAGCCGCGTAGTTCAACGCCATGTCAAAACAACGACGTGCTCGCCCTACAGACATCGTGGCGACCGTGATCCGCGTGGCATAAAGCCATTCGTTCATCACCGCAAAGCCGCCATCGACCTCGCCCAGAACCTGAGCATCGGGGAGGCGGCAGTTGTCAAATTCAAGGATCATGTTTTTGTAGCCACGGTGCGAGACGGATTTGTAGCCATCGCGGATCGTGAAACCGGGCGTGCCGCGGTCGACCAAGAAGGTCGTGATACGCTTTTTGGGGCCACGCGGCGTGTCGTCTTCGCCGGTTGCCACAAAGACGATCACGAAATCCGCATGATCCGCGCCAGAGATGAAATGCTTGGTTCCGTTCAGAACCCAGTCACCGGCATCGCGTTTGGCCGTACATTTCATGCCCCTCACATCTGACCCGGCATCGGGTTCGGTCATGGCCAGCGCATCCATCTTTTCGCCGCGAATGGCGGGGGTAAGATAGCGTTCAATCTGATCCTCTTTGCAGGCCATCAAGATATTTTGCGGCCGCCCGAAAAAGTGGTTCAAGGCCATAGACCCGCGGCCCAGTTCGCGTTCAACCAGCGCAAATTCAAGATGCGACAAACCGGCCCCGCCAACGCTTTCGGGGAAGTTGCAGGCATAAAATCCAAGATCGATCGTCTTTTGTTTGATTGCCTGCGCGACGTCATTGGGAACCTCGCCTGTGCGCTCTACCTCGGCCTCGTGGGGGTAAATCTCGTTTTCGACGAAGGACCGCACGGTAGAGACGATCATATCTTGTTCTTCGGTCAATCCAAAATGCATCAGCTATGCTCCGGTTTGGGCAGGGCGGCTTGGGCCGCGAGGATGGATGCGAGTTTGTCGCTGATATGCGTCGCAGGGTCGCAGGATTTGCGGGTTTCCAGACTGACATGCAGCAGGAATTGGTTGCAGGTCGCCACCACATTCCCATCTGCGTTTTTCAATTCGTGGAACAGCCGCAGTTTTTTACCCGCACTTTCAAGAATGGCCGTCACAACGGTGACGTTGTCACCGGCATGGCATTCATTGCGGAACTTGGTGTGGGTATCGGCGGTAAAGTAACTAAAGCCCGATCTGATATAGGCGTCATCGGCTCCGATCATGCGCATGACCGCATCGGCCGCATCTGACCACAGTTGGCCATAGCGGCTTTCATTCATGTGGCCGTTGTAATCTGTCCAATCGATTGGAATGGCGCGGGCGACACTGATGATGGGTTTGGTAAAGTCGGGGTCGGTTTGGGACTCAAGGCGGGCGTCATGTGCCTTCAGCAACGCCCCTGCACCCCAATTACGGCCCTTGAGGGACCGCATCATTGACACCAGATTGTCGTCGCGAATGCGTTCAAGTTCGCGGATCGAATGGGTGCCGGATTGTTCATCCGACTGGCTGGCGATCATCTGCACCAGTTCGTCCGTAAGCTCAGGCACATCCATCAATTTGGTCCAGGGCCATTGCAGGCAGGGGCCGAATTGTTCGATGAAATGAGCCATCCCGGCCTCGCCGCCGGCAATGCGGTAGGTTTCGAACAAACCCATCTGCCCCCAACGCAGGCCAAAGCCGAACCGGATCGCGTCATCAATTTCTTTGGTTGTGGCGATGCCGTCCTTGATCAGCCAAAGCGCCTCGCGCCAGACCGCTTCGAGAAAACGATCGGCCACATGGGCGTCGATTTCCTTGCGCACCTTCAGTGGTTTCATGCCGATTTCAGCGAGCACGGTATGTGCGCGCGTGGTCGTGGCATCGTCACCGACCAGTTCGATAAGCGGCAACAGATAGACAGGGTTGAAGGGATGCGCGACGAAAATCTGGCTTGGGCGCAACGCCCGTTGCTGAAGCTCAGACGGTTTGAACCCTGACGTCGAAGACCCGATAAGCGCGTCTTCGCGACAGTGGGTCTGGATCTCGGTGAAGATCTTGTGCTTCATCTCTAGGCGTTCCGGCGCGCTTTCCTGAATCCAGTGGGCCTCTGCGACGGCTTCGGCCAGTGTGGGAACGATTTTCACCAGACCTTCAGGCGGCAAGGCGACCTCGGACAAGGCGGGCAGGGACCGTCGCGCGTTAGCCATGACTTCGCTGATTTTGCGTTCGGCTTCGGGATCAGGGTCAAAAATCGCGACGTCCCATCCAGACAACGCAAACCGCGCGGCCCAACCGCCGCCAATGACTCCACCGCCGATGATTGCTGCTGTTTTGGTCATCGTGGTGCCTGCTTTGTCAGGCCAAGTTTTTGGCGCACGGCATCGGGGCCCATGATGGTTGCCCCCATGTTTTCGATGATCGACACGGCACGCGAAACAAGCGCCTCATTGGTGGCAAGCTCGCCTTTGCTGAGCCACAGGTTGTCCTCAAGCCCAACGCGCACGTTCCCGCCTGCCAAGACAGATGCGGCCACATAAGGCATCTCGTCACGACCAATCGAAAACGCGGACCAGTTCCAGTCGGCAGGGACATTGTTGACCATCGCCATAAAGGTGTTCAGGTCATTGGGTGCGCCCCACGGAATGCCCATGCACAGTTGTACCAAGGCGGGCGACGACAATACGCCGTCTTTAACCAGTTGTTTTGCATACCAAAGGTGGCCTGTATCGAAGGCCTCAATCTCTGGCTTCACGCCAAGCTCTTCCATGCGCGCGCCCATCGTTGTCAGCATGCCGGGCGTGTTGGTCATCACATAGTCGGCTTCGGCAAAGTTCATCGTGCCGCAATCGAGGGTGCAAATTTCGGGCATACAGTCTTCGATATGCGCTAGCCGTTCCTCTGCGCTGACCATGTCGGTGGCGTCATTCAGCGGCAGTGGTGCGGACGGCGGGCCAAATACCATGTCGCCGCCCATGCCAGCGGTGAGGTTCAAGACCACATCGACATCTGCATCGCGGATGCGCTCTGTCACTTCGCGGTAGAGTTTCGGATCACGTGAGGGCACGCCGGTTTCAGGATCGCGCACGTGGCAATGCACAATCGCCGCACCTGCTTTAGCGGCGGCGATGGCCGAATTGGCAATCTGTTCAGGACTGCGTGGAACATGGGGTGAGCGATCTTGGCTACCGCCGGATCCGGTGACGGCGCAGGTGATAAAGACATCACGGGTCATGTGCAGGGGCATTTTAGTCTCCTTTAGGATTTGCCCGCAGAGTACATGGATTGATCGATAGGAATGTGCAGTGTTAGACATAAATATGCACAAAAAGGCAAAATCGCCGGCTAAGACCGTAAAAATCGATCTTCTGCTTTTCGATGGATTTTCGAATCATTGTCTGGCCAACACGCTAGAGCCGTTTCGTGCCTCAAACACCATTACCGGCCAGTCGCCCTTTCAATGGCGACTGCTTTCGCTTGATGGTGGCCTCGTGCGGTCTTCAAGTGGGATGTTGGTGCAAACCGAAAAGGCCACATCCACAAAACCACCGTGTGATTATCTTATGGTGACCGCCAGCTATGGCCACCTTACGTTGTGTCGTAGTCAGGTGTTGTCCGCGCTGCGGGTCCTGTGCGCCAACGCGAAATGTCTGGTAGGGCTTGATATGGGGGCTTGGCTGCTGGCAGCTGCAGGGCTGTTGGACGACAGGTCCGCCACCATCCATGCGCATCTTTTTGAAAGCTTTTCTGAGACCTTTACGCAGGTAGATACTCGGCAAGAGCGGTTCGTGATAGACGGAAGCCGGATCACCTGTGGGGGTGCCATGGCGTCCTTTGACCTGTCCCTGATGTTGATAGGAGAGCACTGCGGCGAGATCATACGTCTTGATGTCGCGTCCTTTTTTCTACATCAAGGCGATCAGCCGTTTGGGGATGCCGACAACATATCTGTGCGTTCAAAACTGGTTTCGCGGGCACTTGTTCTGATGGACGAGAATATCGAAGCACCGGTGCCGATCCCGATTATTGCAAGTCGTCTTGGTTGTTCGTTGAAAAGCCTGCAAAGGCGGTTCGCGCGCATTTTGAATGCGACGCCGGGGCAAGTCTATCGCCACAGACGGTTGATCGCTGCGAAAAGCTTGGCCGAAAGCACCGACCTGTCCATCGCAGAGATCGCGGCGCGGTGCGGGTACGAGAACGCAAGTTCTATGACGCGCGCATTCAAAAGTCAGTTTGGCACGACGCCAATGAACACGCGAACAGATTGATCGGCACCTCTAATCTTCTTTAAAATAGGCGTGAAGGCCGGCCAATCGCTGATGCCGCTGTAAAGCGATATCGAAGAAAATACCCAGGTCGTGAATCCATTCCGCCGCATCCGTTACCCTGCGCGTATACCGCCGAGGCACCCGCCGTTTGGTATCCCGCCGAAGTATAACCTTGAAGTATGGCGCATCCTGCGCTATTGTACACGTGTATAATAGCGCAGGATGGAAAGTGCTTTTGTCGGACCACACGCCCAAGTTCAAACGAGAGCCAGCAGAGCACCGTAGGGAGGCGTTGATAAAGGCCACCTTGTTGGTGATTGCCGAAAAAGGCGTTCAGGCTGCGACGGTCCGTGCGATTGCTGGTCGTGCGGATGTGTCACAAGGTATGATCCGGCATCACTTTTCGTCGAAAGAAGACCTTATTACCGCGGCCTATGAACATCATATGGACCGGCTCACTGATTTGACATCTGCCTTCGCGGATGCCGACAGGTGGGCGCCAGCGGCACGGTTGGCGGCTTTCGTCGTCGGCAGTCTGACACCGCCGGTTGTGGACGCCGGTTCAGTCAGTCTTTGGGCGGGTTTCCTGACCAAGGTCCATGATGACGAGCAGATGCGCGATAGTCATGAACGGACCTACTACAAATATCGCAACCGCCTTGAGGCGTTGATTGCGGCTGTATTGAACGAAACAGGTCGGCCACGCTCGGCACCCGAACTGCGGCATCTGGCGATCGCTTGCAACGCTGTGATCGATGGATTGTGGATGGAAGGCGGTGTTCTTCCGAGCGCTTTCGCGCCGGACGAGCTATCAGAAATCGGGGTTCGATCCGTCGGAGCAATCCTTGGGATAGACCTCACAAACGTAGGGCAACAGACATGAGACAGACAGATATAACCCGACGGCTGGCGGGGCTTGGCGGCGCGAAATGGGAAGTTCATCTGAAGGCCCGCGAGCTTGCCGCACAGGGCCGCGATATTATTGAGCTGACCATCGGGGAGCCGGATGTGCCCACACCCGACACGCTTGTGGAGGTCGCGGCTGATGCAATGCGCCGTGGTCGTACCGGCTATTCTGACGGTCGAGGCGAAATAGGGCTGCGCACCGCATTGGCCGAGCGCTATTCGCGCAGCGCGGGCCGCCCGATTGCTTTCGATCAGGTTATGTGTTTCCCCGGAACGCAGACGGCACTTTATGCGGTGCTATTGGGCGTGGCCGAGGCGGGTCAGCAGGTTCTGGTGGGCGATCCGATGTATGCCACTTACGAAGGGGTTATCCGCTCCAGCGGTGCCGAGATGGTGCCCGTCCCGCTGCGCCCGAAAAACGGCTTTCGCCTTCATGCGGATGACATCGCCGCAAGGATCACCCCGCAGACCACGGCAATCCTGCTGACCACGCCACATAATCCTACCGGCGCGGTCCTGACCCGCGCCGATATCGACGCCGTGGGTGAACTGGCACTTGCCCATGATCTTTGGATTATCTCTGATGAGGTCTACGCAGACCTGACCTTTGACGGCTCTGAATTTTGCTCGCCCTTGCGGAGTCCTGAGCTGGCTGACCGCGTTATCGTTGTTTCTTCGATCTCAAAGTCCCACGCAGCACCGGGCTTTCGCAGTGGGTGGTGCATTGGGCCGAAAGCTTTTACCGAAGCACTTTTGCCGCTGTCGGAAACAATGCTCTTTGGAAACCAGCCTTTTATCGCTGACATGACCGAAAAAGCCGTACGCGAAGGATCACCTGTCGCGGGTGGGATGAAGCAGCGCTTTGCCGCCCGATCAGAGCGTTTGTATCGCCGCCTGTCTGACGAGAGCCCGTTGAGGGTGCACCGTCCACAAGCCGGCATGTTCGCTATGATCGACGTTTCCGCAACCGGAATGAACGGGACCGACTATGCCATGCATTTGCTTGAGCACGCTGGCGTCGCGGTCATGCCCGGTGCGTCATTTGGTCAAACACTTGATGCTTGGGTACGGGTGGCGCTGACGACCGGCGACGCGGCCTTCGATGCAGCCTGTGAGCGGATCATCCGGCACGCGGCACAGTTTGAACTGGAAACAGCATGAGCAGTATCGGCGAGGCGCTGGTCGCGCAGCTTTCAGATCGCGGTGTCGACTGTGTCTTTGGCATCCCTGGCGTACATACGATTGAGCTTTACCGTGGCTTGGCGGCCTCGGGTATTCGCCATGTAACGCCCCGGCACGAACAGGGCGCGGGCTTTATGGCGGATGGCTATGCGCGGGTATCGGGCAAACCCGGTGTCGCCTTTGTTATCACCGGGCCGGGGCTGACCAATACGCTGACCGCAATGGGACAAGCGCGCGCGGATTCGGTGCCGATGCTGGTGGTCTCTGGCGTCAATACGCTGACCAGCCTTGGCAAGCGCATGGGGCATCTGCACGAGCTGCCGGATCAACGGGCAATGGCGCGGACCGTCGCGCTGATCTCCGAACGTGTTGAAAGCGCCGATGACCTGGCCCCCATGCTCGACCACGTCTTTGACCCGTTCCAGTCCGGTCGACCTGGACCCACACATCTTGAAATACCGCTAGATGTTGCCGGCGCGCCCTATACCGCCCAAGCGCCCACCCAGTCTATCGCCGCAGTGCCTGCACTGTCTGCCGAACAGATATCACAAGCAGCCGCGCTATTGGCGCAGAGCAAGACACCCCTGATCCTTGCCGGTGGCGGGGTCCGCAAAGCGGGGGATGCCCTGCGCGCGCTTGCCGAGAAGCTTGGCGCGCCGGTGGTGCAAACGGTGAATGCACGCGGCGTTATGTTTGACCATCCCCTAGGCGTTCCGGCCAGCCCCAGCCTGCAAGCCGTGCGCGCGCTGATCGCGCAGTCGGACGTCGTACTGGCTTTGGGCACCGAATTGGGCCCGACGGATTACGATATGTACGCCTCTGGCACCATGCCCGAGATACAAAGACTTATTCGCGTCGATATATGTGCTGAACAGCTTTCCCGCCATGCGACGGAACTCCCGATCCTCGGCGATGCTGCTTCTGCAATCGACGCGCTGAATGCTGCAATCGACGGGGATGTGGCCGCAAACGGTGCCGATCGGGCCGCCAAGGCTCGCCGGGATGCTTTTGACGAAATTGGTCCGGAAATGCGCGCGCTTTGCGATACCCTTGCTGAGGTGCGCGGTGCAGTTCCGGGGGCGATCATGGTCGGCGATTCCGCCCAGCCGATCTACGCAGGCAACCTTTATTACGATCACGACCGCCCGGGCGGCTGGTTCAATGCCGCCACTGGCTTTGGCGCGCTTGGCTATGGCATCCCCGCCGCAATCGGGGCGGCGTTGGCGGCACCCGACACCCCAGTAATCTGCATTGCTGGCGACGGCGGTGCGCAGTTCAGCCTGCCGGAACTGATGTGCGCGGTGCAAGAAAAACTGCCGATTTGCTTCCTCATCTGGAACAACCACGGCTATCAAGAAATCGCCACTTCTATGGTGGACGCGGGGGTGAGCGTTGTGGGATGCGACCCGACCCCGCCGGACTTTGCTGCCGTTGCACAATCTTGTGGCTTGCCTTTCTGGCGCTGTGACACGCGACCGGGGGGGGTCGCCGAAGCGCTTCAAGCGGCCATGGTGGCAGGTGGGCCAAGTTTGATTGAAATTCAAGCACAGCCGTCGCCCGTGCCCGCGAAGGAAAGAGCATGACATGATTGACCCCGGCTATGTGTTCACACGCACCGTCACGGGCTGCACATAACTACGGTTCAATTTATGTTTGCTCTGCCGCGTGGGTTTTTCCGCACCACCAAAAAAGGGGGCAAGGCGGAACGGCCTTTTAGATGTTCGTGTTCTGTGTTTTATCGACCTGCGTTCTTGCGTTGAGAAAACCTTGGTGGAGTTTTACGAATTCTTTCTACTTTTCTTGTACGACGCCCGTGACGGGCGGTGTGAGCGATACATATTCACAGGGCGGCCCCTCCAACGGTCGCCCGTTTTCATTTCGACCTGCTGAACAGATGCGCAAAGGTACAGAAACATGACGATCACCCAACTCGTGACCCACTCAGGCGGTTTTCATGCGGATGAACTCCTATCCTCTGTCATCCTGACGCGGCTGTTTCCAGACGCCACGGTGCTGCGCAGCCGCGACAAGGCGCTGATCACACCGGCCGAGGGGCGCATCATCTACGACGTGGGCGGTGATTTTGATGCCGAAGCAGGGATTTTCGATCACCATCAACGTCCCAATCCGCTGCGGGAAGACGGGCAGCCCTATAGCTCTTTCGGGCTGATCTGGGCGCATTACGGGCATGATTATCTGCGCGCGCTCGACGTGCCCGAGGCGGATGTGAATGCCATCCACGACAGTTTCGATCGCGGGTTTGTTCTGCCGATCGACCTGCTGGACAATGGTGCCGTCAACGCGTCAGAGGCGGGGCCGCTGTTTGCCGGTCTGACCTTGCCCGCGCTGTTGGAAAGCCTGAAACCCGTCTTCGATGACCGCGAGGAAGGCGTGGACGACCGCGCCTTTGCCGCCGCCTTGCCCATTGCGCGCGCCTTTGTCGAAGCGTCGATCCGTCGCAAAGCCGCCAAGTTCCGCGCCGAAGCGATGGTCATGACCGCCATTGATGCTGCAGGCGAGGGGCATGTGCTGGACCTGCCCATGGGCATGCCGTTTCGCGGGGCCGTGGTGAAGGCGGGGGCGGATCATCTGCTGTTCGTCATCCACCCGCGCGGCGAGGAATGGACGCTGACAACGATCCGGTCGGGGGATGATACGTTCGAGAACCGCGCTGATCTTCCGGTGGCTTGGGCGGGTCAAAAAGACGCCGCGCTTGAGGAAGCATCAGGCGTCAAAGGGGCAAAGTTCTGCCACAACGGCCGCTTTATCGCCGTCGCCGATAGCCGCGAGGCGATTTTGCAGATGGCCGACATCGCGGTGAAGGAAGCGCTGGCAGCGTAACCCGCGGGGCGGGTGCCCTTGTTAGTCGCCCGCTATTGGCCTGCGTTCCGGCTTGCCCCCGTGGCCCGCGCGATTACACTGCGCGTTCAGCCATCGGGGGGCGTGACGCGTGAACAGCCAGCTTAGACATTTGCCACAGATCGATACGCTGTTGCAGCAACCGCATGTGGCGTCTTTGGTTGCGACCTACAGCCACGACGAGGTGCGCCGCGCCCTGCGCGAAACGCTCGACCAGCTGCGCCGTGATATTCGGGGCGGCGGGGTGGTCGATTTGCCCGATTTCGCCAGTGAACCCTTTGCCGATAGCCTTTCCGACCGGATAAAGGCAGCCCGCCGGCCGAACCTGCGCCCTGTCATCAATGCCACGGGTATCATCATCCACACCAATCTGGGCCGCGCCCGCCTTGCCCCCGAGGCGCTGCAGGCGATGGACCAGATCGGTGCGCGGCCTTCGAACCTTGAGCTGAACCTGAAAACCGGCAAGCGCGGGTCGCGCTATGACCATGCCGAGGCGCTGATCTGTCAACTGACCGGCGCAGAGGCGGCGCTGATCGTGAACAACTGCGCCGCGGCGGTGGTCTTGGCCCTGATGGGCACTGCGGCGGGGCGCAAGGTGATCGCATCGCGTGGGGAGCTGATCGAGATTGGCGGGTCTTTCCGTCTGCCCGATGTGATCGCGCAAAGCGGTGCAGAGCTGAAAGAGGTCGGTGCCACCAATAAAACGCGGCTTAGCGATTATGCCGATGCGGTGGACGGGGATACGGCGGTTCTGTTGAAAAGCCACACCAGCAACTTTCGCATCGTTGGCTTCACCTCTGCCCCGTCACGCACAGATTTGGCGCAACTGGCGGCGGAGCGGGATCTGATCCTGATGGAAGATCTGGGCAGCGGCGTGCTGATTGACCTTGCCCCCTTTGGGCTGCGCGACGAACCCGTGGTGGCGGATATTCTCAAAGCGGGTGTGGATCTGGTCATGTTCTCGGGCGACAAGCTGCTTGGTGGGCCGCAGGCGGGGATCATCGCGGGACGGGCGGATATTATCGCGGGACTACGCAAGCACCCGTTGCTGCGGGCGTTGCGCATCGACAAGCTGTCGCTGGCCGCGCTCGAGGCGACCTTGCGTCTGTACCTGCCGCCCCATGATCCGCTGGCGCGGGTGCCGGTCTTGCGCGCGCTCTCGCAGCCTTTGGCAGAGGTAGAGGCGCGGGCGCAAAGGCTCGCGGGTTCCCTCGTTGCGGTGAAGGGGGTGGATGTTGAGGTGATGGCGTCAGCCGCCTATGTCGGCGGCGGGTCGCTGCCGCAGCAGGACCTGGACAGTTTCAGTGTCGTCGTGGCCTCTGCCGCGCTGTCTGCTGAAACCCTTGCGGATCGTTTGCGGGGCGGGGTGGTGCCCATTGTCGGGCGTATCCATCAGGACAAGCTGTGGCTGGACATGCGCACGGTAACGGATGACGAGCTGCCCGATATCGTCGCGGCGCTGGGCGCGATCGCCGCCACATGACATCGGCCTGCGTGATTGTGATCGGCCATGTGGATCATGGCAAGACGGCGCTGGTGCGCGCGCTCACGGGGATGGAGACGGACCGGCTGGCCGAGGAAAAAGCCCGTGGCCTGTCGATCGCGCTGGGGTTTGCCCATTGCGAGATGGCGGGCGGGACGCTCGACCTGATTGACGCGCCGGGGCACGAGGATTTCATCCGCACCATGGTGTCGGGTGCGAGCGGCGCGCAGGGCGCGATGCTGGTCGTCTCGGCCGTGGAGGGCGTCGCCGCGCAAACCCGCGAGCATGTGCAGATCGCAAGACTGTTGCAGGTGCCCGTGGCGGTGGTCGCGGTGACCAAGGTGGATTTGATCCCCGAGGCGACATTGCCCGCACGTCTGGTGGAAATCGCGGATGCCCTTGCCGCGCAAGGCGTTACCGGGGCCGAACTGGTGCCCTGTTCAGCCACGACCGCTGGCGGGACGGATCATCTGCGGCAGGTCTTGGCGCGGCGGTACACCGCTTTGCCCGCGCGCGCGGCGCCGATGGGGGCGTTCCTGCCGGTGGACCGCGCGTTCACACTGGCGGGACGCGGAACGGTGGTGACGGGCACGCTGCTTGGTGGCGCGTTGGCGGTTGGCGAAGCGTTGACCGTGCAGCCAAGCGGTGCGGCGACGGTGGTACGTGGCCTGCAAGCACGCGGCGCGGCGCGGGAGAGGGTCGCGGCGGGCGAGCGGGTCGCGGTGAACCTGCGCGGTATCGCGCTAGAGGATATTGCCCGCGGCGATGTGATCTGTACGGGCGGGCAGGGGGCGACGCTTTGTATGGATGTGTGGTTGACCGTCTCTGACACGGCACCGCGACCGGTCAAACATATGCAGGATTTGCGCGTGCTGTGGGGCACGGCGCATGAGGTCGCGACCCTGCGGCTGATGGGCGGTGGCCAGATCGCGCCGGGGGGCGCGGGGCTGGGGCAGCTGCGCTTCAAACGCCCCGTGGTGGGGTTCGCGGGGCAGGCGGCGGTGTTGCGTCAGCTTTCCCCTGCGGCGACGCTGGCGGGTGCGGTGATCCTTGACCCGCAGGCCACGGCAGTCGGGGCGGGCGACAGACGGCGGTTGGCGGTGATGCAGGCGGCACAGCAGCAGGATTGTACCGCGCTTGCCGCAGCGCTTTGTGCGCAGGGGCGCGGGGTGGCGCTGTGGTCTGATCTTGTCCGGTTGGCGCGCTGCGATGCGACGGCTGCGCTGCCCACGGGCGTTGTGCGGCTAGCGCCGGAACATATCGCGCTGGCCGACGACCTCGCCGCTGTGCAGACGGCGGTGGTGGCGGCTTTGCAGCGTTTTCACGCTGACTACCCCATCAAGCAGGGGGCGGCGCTTTCGATGCTACAACGGGTGACGCCGCTGCGGGGTTTGGAGCCTTTCGCCCAAGCTGAGTTGCACAGGCGTGGAGAGGTTGTTTTGCGCGACGGTTTGGTCAGTCTCGCACGGCATGACCCCTTTGCAGCCCTGGCCCCGCAACAGCTTGCCCGCCTGACCGAGATCGAAGAGAGGATGCGCGCGGGCGGCACCTCCCCCCCTGATGTGCGGCAGTTCGATGCGCCTGATGACGCGGATCTGATCGCGCTGATGGTGGCGCAGGGGCGGTTGGTGTCCTTGGCGAATATCGCGTTGAAACAGCAGGTCGTGTTTCACGCGGCGACCATCGGCCAAGCGCAGCGGAGCCTTGCGGCAAGCTTCCCCCCGCCCACGGCCTTTACCACCAGCGCAGCGCGCACCGCCTTGGGCACCACCCGCAAGTTCATCGTGCCACTGCTTGAGCATCTGGATGCGCTAGGCATGACCCTGCGGATTGGTGACACGCGGCAGATCGCGCCGCAGGCGCATTAGGCTTTCGCTTGCCCTGCGGCAGGGCTACGGTGTGGCAACGCGGAGACGACCGGAGTCTGGTGGCTTCCCTGGTCTTCAAAACCATGGACGCGTCGATACGGCGTGTGGTGGGTTCGATTCCCATCCGTCTCCGCCAAGCTGTCTGGACATGCCTGACGATCCCCCACAGTATGCAGCGGCATACTTGGGAGGGGGCGACATGAGTGATCGGAAACCGGAATTTACCCTGAAGGATCTGCAAGGGGCGGCCCACTTTTTTGACGGCACGGGCCCTGCGCTGGTCTGTTTCGTGAAAGAGGATTGCGAGACCTGCAATATCGCGGGGCCGGTCCTGCAGGCGCTGTCGCAGGCCTATGGCGATGCGGTGCGGTTTCTGGTGCCGGGGCAATCCGGCGAGAAGAACCGCGATTTCGCGCAGCGCCACGGGCTGACCATGCCGGTGCTTGAGGATGCGGGCTGCAAGACCTCGTTCGACTGGGATTTCGAGATCGTGCCCGCGCTCTACTGGATTGATGAAAGCGGCGCTGTCGTGACCCACTTTGAAGGCTTCGTGCGCGATGACTGGCAGGCATTGTCCGACCAGATGGCCCGTGCGACGGGCAAAGCTGCCGCGCAGATCGATTGGGACAGCCTGCCCGCCTGGCGTCCGGGATGCGGGTCGAAACACTTTGACCCCGAGGTCTACGACGCGCTGCGGGCAGAGGCCGAAGGCAGCCGTCTGCGCGCCCGCAAGGTCGAGGTCGCCAGCGGCGATGACATGGCGGAATTCATGTTCGATCAGGGGTTCTCGGACGGGTTGCCCCTGGTGCCGCCGACGCCCGAACGGGTGATCCGCATGTTGGAAGGGACGCATCGTGATCCGCAGGATGTCATCGCCACGGTGCCGCCGAATATGGGCATCGCCACGGTCGAAAAGATCGCGATCAACGCGGTGATGGCAGGGTGTAAGCCTGAATATCTGCCCGTGGTGATCGCAGCCGTCGAAGCTGTCTGCACGGATGAATTCAACATCCACGGGGTCACCGCCACGACGATGGGCGCGGCGACGGTCATGGTCGTGAACGGGCCGATCGTGGACAAGATCGGGCTGAACGGCGGCTTGGGCGCTTTGGGCGCGGGGAACCGTGCCAATGCCACCATCGGGCGCGCGCTGCGGCTGATCATCCGCAATGTCGGCGGGGCGACCACGGGCGGGGCCGAACGGTCTGTTCTGGGCAATCCGATGAAATACACCATGTGCTTTGCGGAGAACGAGGCGGCCTCGCCGTGGGAGCCGCTGCATGTGGAGCGCGGGTTCGAGGCGGAAGATTCGGTCGTGACTGTCTTTGCCATGACGGGCGGGCCGGTGCATCTGGTGGACCAGACCTCGCGCAGGCCGGACCAGATCGCGGGGTCGTTGGGGCAGGGGCTTGAAGGGGTGTTCCTGCCGAAGATGCACAACCTGCCGATTGACGCGCTGCTGGTGGTCTGCCCCGAGCATATCCAGACGCTGACCGTCGATGGCCCCTACTCCAAGGACAGGCTGCGCGACCGTATCCAAGAGGTCACGGCGCGCCCCTTGTCGGAGATGGTGCAGGATGACCATTCGGGCGCGGGTATCCCCGTGGCGGACGCGGAACGCATGGGGCCGGAAAAACTGGCGCAGTTGGCCCCTAAATTTGCGAGCAAGGAATATATCCACATCGTCGTGGCCGGTGGCGATGCGGGCAAATTCTCGTCCGCGTTCCACGGGTGGGCCACGGGGGAGGTGGGGTCGATTTCCGTTTCCAGAAAGATCGATCTAGGCTAGCTTTCACAGCAGAGGAGGACGTGAATGACAATAATTCTTGACCCGACGGACGAACGTGTCCCCGTCGCGCGTCAGATCAGCGAACGGTCCGGTTCGGTGCAGGGGGTTGTCGGGCTGCTGAACATCAGCAAGCCGCGCGGCAATATCCTGCTGGATGAACTGGACAGGTTGTTGACCGAAAACGCACCCGGCGTTGAGATCCGGCATTATACCAAGCCGACTTTCGCCAAGCCGTGCCCCGACACGCTGCGCCACCAGATCCGCGATGAATGCGACTTTCTGGTCGAAGGGCTGGCGGACTGAGGATCATGTACCACGTGCAGTATGCACGATACAGTCTGGTTTGAAATCCAGGGGATCCCGTCTGTTTCCATCGCTTCAAGCGTGTTTGGCCAAGCCGCTGAAACGCAGCGCAAGGCCTTAGGCATGGAGGGCGCGCGCTATGTGCTGGTGCCGCATCCTATTCAGGATGCCACGGACGACGAAATGCGCGCCAAGGCGCGTGAGGCGTTCGACCAGATCATCGGGGCGTTGCGCGACGCGTGAGTGACGTGAAAGACATAGACGTAAAAGACATAGGGCGGCGCGGGAAACCTGCGCCGCCTTTTTCGTGAGCATGGGGTGGGCGGGCGTTACAGCTCGGTCAGCCAGTGCAGTTCTGACAGGTCGTCGTTGATCCAGATCATCGCATCGACGCTGTCCGCTTCGGGTGGGTGCGCCAGCAGTTGCGCAGGGATTACTGTGGCACGGGCCAGCGCCCGCTCTAACGGCTCGCCCACGGTGTTGTGCATATAGCGCACGGCTTGCAGCAGGGTCAGGTCGGCCCCGGCCAGCGTTCCGTCGGCCAGCGTCAGCCGTCCGTCGCGGCGCAGGATCTCGCGGTCGTTCAGGGTGAAGCTGGTGATATCAGAGCCGCCAGTCGCCATCGCGTCGGTCACCAGAAACACCTCTGCCGCGCCGCGATTTGCGGCAAGTGCGGCGCGGATCATGGCCGGATGTACATGCACCCCGTCGGCAATCAGGCCGGATGCCACGCGCGGATGATCAAGTGCCGCCCCCACCAGCCCCGGGCTGCGCGCGTTGGCCTGGCTCATGGCGTTGAACAGATGCGTCGCCATGCGGGCACCGGCGTCGAAGGCGCGCATGGCGGTGTCATAGTCGCAATCGCTATGGCCCAGCGACACCAGCACGCCCGCTTGCGTCAGCGCCGCGATCTGATCGGGGGTGGCGTTTTCGGGGGCGAGGGTCATCATCAGGTTCGGGATCCGGGCCACGGCATCGGTCAGCATCGCCATATCATCGTCAGACAGGGGGCGGATCAGGCTGCCGTCATGGGCACCTTTGCGGGCAACGCTCAGATGCGGCCCTTCAAGGTGGAGCCCCGCAATACCGGGCATGCCCAGGTGCAACGCCTCTGCCACGGCGGCGATGGCGGCGCGGCTATGGGCGGGGGTGTCGGTGATCAACGTGGGAAGAAATGCGCGGGTGCCAAGCCGTCGGTGCGCGGCGGCCATGGTGTGCAGCGTGTCCAGATCGGGCGCGCTATTGAGCATCGCGCCGCCCCCGCCGTTCACTTGCAGATCCACAAACCCGGGGGAGAGGATGCCCCCGTTAAGCCTCCGGGTTTTGGCCCCCGTCGGCAGCGCGGTCAGGGGTGTGATGCGCGGGAGGCCGTCGGGGTGCACCACAAGCGCGTGACCGGTCAGCAGATCGTGCCCGTCAAAAATGCGCGCACCGGTATAGGCGGTGAGGGGGGCGGTCATGCCCGCGCGGCGCGCAGGGCCAGTGCGACGGCCCCGTCGAGTGCGCGACCTTTGGTTTCGACCAGATGGGCAGTCTGCGTGTCGGGCAGATAGGCGGCGTAATGGGGGCCGACGCCGCCGGTCAGGCACAGCGGGCCGCCGGGTTGATGGTCGAGCGCGATCAGGGCGCGGGTCAGGTAATCGGCCCCGCTTGCCATCAGCGCCCGTCCGATGCTGTCGCCCGCCGCGGCGGCCTGTACCACATCGGGGGCAAGGGTAGCGAAATCGCCGGGCCGCGCCTTGAGGCTGAACTGCACGATGCCCGCGCCACCGCCGAATTTATCCAGCATCTGCTGCGACAGGGGGCTGGCGGGGGTGATCCCGTCGACGACGAGCAAGGTCTGCTCCAGCACGCCATGCCCCAGCCACGCGCCCGATGCCTGATCCGATACCTGATAACACCAGCCGCCGATACAGGTCTGCACGCCGGCCTTTTGGCGGCCCACGATGGTGCCGGTACCAAGGGCGATCAGGTGGCAGTCCTGCTCTCCGACGGCACCGACGATGGTGGTGGTGGTGTCTTCGGTCACGACGGATTTGGCAAAGGGCAGACCCGCCTGCACGCGCGGGCCCATTTCCGGCCCCGTGTATCCCGCAAGCCCCAGATGCGCCACGGCACGGGGCATGTCGGCGACATCCAGACCGGCGCTCTCTATCGCGTTGCGCGTCGCGGTGAGCACGCTGTCGATCGCGGTGGCGCAATCGGTGCTGACATTCGCCCGCCCGCCTTTGCCTTCGGCAAGGATACGGCCATCGGGGGTGGCAACAGCGGCGCGGCAACCGGTGCCGCCTCCGTCAACGCCGATCAGGAAAGGAGGGTCTATTTGTGTCATCCGAATTGTTTAGGGCACCTGTTTTGGCGGGGAAAGACAATTTTCGCCATTCGTTTTACCCAGGGTCGCAACGGGTTTGCAAATGGCACATGCGCGTGATAAGTTAGCGCTAACATACTCACGTCTTTGTAGGAAGGCCCTTAGGCCCGCCCACGTCACGAAGGAAAGCATGATGTTGAACGATACCGTAGCCCGTGTCACCGACCGGATCATCGAACGCAGCGCGCCAAGCCGGGGGGCCTATCTGGCGCGGATGCGTCGCGCCGCCGAGGAAGGGCCGGCACGGGCGCATCTTTCGTGCAGCGGGCAGGCGCATGCCTATGCCGGTGCGGGGCAAGACCAAGCCGCGCTGGCGACGCAATCGGCGGGCAATATCGGGATTATCACGGCTTATAATGACATGCTCTCGGCGCACCAGCCGTTTGAACGCTTTCCGACCCTGATCCGCGACACCGCGCGCGCGGCGGGCGGGACGGCACAGGTTGCAGGCGGCGTGCCTGCGATGTGTGACGGCGTGACCCAAGGCACCCCGGGGATGGAGCTGAGCCTGTTCTCGCGTGACATCATCGCCATGGCGGCGGGTGTCGGGCTTAGCCACAACACTTTCGATTCCGCGATCTATCTGGGGGTCTGTGACAAGATCGTGCCCGGTCTGGTGATCGCGGCGCAGGCTTTCGGGCATCTGCCGGCGGTGTTCCTGCCTGCGGGGCCGATGACCTCGGGTATCTCCAACGACGAGAAAGCGATCGTGCGCCAGAAATTCGCCGCAGGCGAGGCCACGCGCGAAGAGCTGATGGCGTCAGAGATGGCGGCCTACCACGGGCCGGGCACCTGCACCTTCTATGGCACCGCCAACACCAACCAGATGTTGATGGAGTTCATGGGCCTGCACCTGCCCGGCGCGTCCTTTGTGAACCCCAATACTCCCCTGCGTGATGCGCTGACCGTCGCGGGGACGCAGCGGGCGCTGGCGATCAGCCATCTGGGCAATGAATACACACCCGTTTGCGATGTGCTGGACGAAAAAGCCTATGTGAACGGCATCGTCGGCCTGCATGCGACGGGCGGGTCGACCAACCTGCTGATCCACCTTGTCGCGATGGCGCGGGCCGGTGGGATCGTGCTGGACTGGCAGGATTTCTCGGACCTTGCCGATGTCACGCCGCTGCTGGCGCGGGTCTATCCGAACGGCTTGGCCGATGTGAACCACTTCCACGCGGCGGGAGGCTTGGGATTTATGATCGGTCAGCTCATGGCGGGCGGCTTGCTGCATGACGAGGTCAAGACCATCGCGGGCGACGGGCTGTCGCGCTACACCCAAGACCCCAAGCTCAAGGATGGCACCGTCGAATGGGTCGCAGGTCCGACCGAGACGCTGAACGAAAAGATCGTGCGCCCCATTGGCGACCCTTTCCAGCCCACGGGCGGGTTGAAACGTCTGGCGGGGAACCTTGGCAATGCGGTCACCAAAGTCTCTGCCGTGAAGCCGGAGCATCACATCGTCGAAGCCCCGATCCGCGTGTTCCATGATCAGGAAAGCGTGAAAAACGCTTATCGCAATGGCGAGTTCAACGAGGATGTCATCGTCGTCGTGCGTTTTCAGGGGCCCAAGGCCAACGGCATGCCCGAATTGCACAGCCTGACGCCGGTGCTGGCGAACCTGCAGGCGCGCGGGCTGAAGGTGGCGCTGGTCACCGACGGGCGCATGTCCGGTGCCTCGGGCAAGGTATTGAGCGCGATCCACGTGTGTCCCGAAGCGGTGGACGGCGGGCCGATTGCACGTTTGCAAGACGGTGATATCGTGCGCGTCGACGCCCGCGACGGGCAGCTGACGGTCCTGACCCCCGGCGCGATGGAGCGCCCGGTCGCCACGGCTGATCTGTCGGGCAATGAATACGGGCAGGGGCGCGAGCTGTTTGCCACTTTCCGCAACACGGTTGGCGCGGCTGATACCGGCGCCAGCAGCATTTGAACCTGACCAGAGGATGATCCGATGACCCCGCAAGACGCCAGCGCCGCTGCCTATGCCATCTGTAAACGTGCCCCCATCGTGCCGGTCCTGGTGGTGCATGACGCGCTGCACGCCCGCCCCCTGGCCGAAGCTTTGGTCGCAGGCGGATTGCCCGCGCTAGAGGTGACGCTGCGCACCGACGCCGCGCTAGAGGTGATTGTCGAGATGGCAAAAGTCGAAGGCGGCGTTGTCGGGGCGGGCACGTTGCTGACCCCCGATGATGTCAAACGTGCGGTGGATGCGGGCGCGACCTTTGGTGTGTCGCCGGGTGCCACGGATAAACTGCTGCAAGCCGCCGAAGATCTGGGCCTGCCGATGTTGCCCGGTGCTGCCACCGCGTCAGAGGCGATGCGTCTTTATGAACGCGGCTATGATATGCTCAAGTTCTTCCCCGCTGAAGCTGCGGGTGGGGCACCCTTCCTGAAATCGCTGTCCTCGCCGCTGCCTCAGGTGCGGTTCTGCCCCACGGGCGGCGTGAGCCCTGCCAATGCGGAAAGCTACCTGTCGCTGCCTAATGTGGTTTGCGCGGGCGGCAGCTGGGTCGCGCCGGACAATCTGATGCGCAAGGGCGATTGGGCGGCGATCACCGAATTGGCCCGCGCCGCCAGTACCCTAGGCAGCCGCGGCTAAAGCGACGCCGCCGCGCGACTGGCCTGATCATACTGACCCGAGATCGCGCGCAGCTGCGCCGCGATCTCGCGCAGGTCGTCGCCTTTGATATCGGTGCGCCCCATGCTGTCGATCAGGCAGGTGTTGCGCACCGCGCGGTAGGTCTCTATCAGCTCGGCCCCGCTGGCGGAGGTGCGATAGAACACCTCTTTGCCGCGTTTCTCGGCCTCTAGCAGGCCGGATTTCAGCAGTTTGCGCAGCGCGTAGTTCACCGTATGCGTATCTTCGATATTCAGCAGAAAGCAGATGTCCGTCAGCCGTTTTTCACGGTCGCGGTGGTTGGTGTTGTGCAGCACCAGTATTTCCAGCGGGGTCAGGTCGGCATTGCCCGCCGCCGCCATGCAGCGCGACATCCAGCGCGAGAAGGCGTTGTAGGCGATGATCATCCCGTATTCGAGCTCGGACGCTTCCCATCCTTCGCCCTCGGCAAGGTGACGGGACGAGACGATACGGCGGGACGGGTGCGATTTTGGGTCTGACATCAGTGCCTCAAGGCTGGTTTTCACTGTCGTTATGTTAGCGAATTGTCGGTATCGCGCAATCCGTCTGTGCGCCAAGGACACGCCCGCCTAAGAAAAATGTACCAAGGATAGCGCGACGCGGCAGGGCGCGGTAGCAAAGGGGCAACGGGTGCCGACCCTTACAGCCATTGCGATAGGAGTGACGATGCTGCGATTTCTTGTGCCGGTATTGGCCGCGCTTTTGCTTTTGCCCGTGGGTGCGCAGGCGACAGAGCGGGAACGCCTTGGCTATGGCCGTCTGATTTCCAATGATTCCATCGGAGAGTTTCGCGACCGCGAGCGCACGGGCGCCTATGTGTCGTCCCGCGTCTGGGGGCCTGAGTGGACGGGGCGCTTGCCGGACCGCTTTGGGCAGTTGATCGAGCTGCGTTTGGGGGTAGAGGTACTGGCACCCGCGAACCTGCGTCGCCCGCAGGCCGGATCGCGCCCATGGGCCGGTGCCCTGTCCGTCGGAATGCACACCCATTTCGAACGCGATGCTGTGGAATATTCGGTCGGGGCGGCGATCTATGCCACCGGTCCGCAGACCCATCTGGATGATCTGCAACGGGGCATTCACGACATCATCGACGCGACCTCGCCCTCTGATCGGGTGTTGGATAACCAGATCGAAGACGGCTTTCACCCTACGGTTCTGGTCGAAATCGGGCGCAGCTTTCCGATTGGCGCGCGGACAAGCCTGCGCCCCTTTGTCGAGGGGCAGGCGGGGATAGAGACATTCGTTCGCGCGGGCTTTGACCTGACCTTTGGCGACATCACACGCGGGGAAATGTTGGTGCGCGACAGCACCACCGGCCAGCGTTACCGCGTGGTGCAGAACCGCGACGCGACGGGCTTTGGCTTTGTCGTTGGGGCCGATATCGCGCGCGTCAGCGACAGCGTGTTCCTGCCGTCGGATCGTGGCTATGACCTGACCCCGCGCCGCGATCGTGTGCGTGCCGGGGTACATTGGCAGGGCAAGCGGGCCTCGGCGTTCTATGGTCTGACGTGGCTGGGCAAGGAATACGAGACGCAGCCCGATCACCAGCTTGTCGGCTCTGTACGCATCAAGATCGACTTCTAACGCGCAGGCCCCGTGCATAGGGTGATTCGTTCTTTCCAGCGGGGAACGGTTTTGATAGCCTTGGGGCAATAATAATACGACGAGGCACGAACAGTGGTCAAAACGGGCTTTCGAGGCACGTTTGTCATAAGCTGGTCGCAGACAGAAATAGACGGGCTGGACGCCGCACCGGTGCAATCCCTCAAGGTGGGGGCAGCCTGGGCATGGCGGGGCGATTCAATTCGCGTTGACGGGCCGAATGACGTGCTGCGGCTGGATCAGGCGGACGAGGCAGGGGATCTGCGCAGACGGGCTGCGCGGATGGTGCATCGTTTGGTCGGGGCCGCCCTGGACGGCACCACGCCGCCGCACCGGTCTTTCGCCAGTGACCGCGACACCCCGTTGATGGACAACAGCTTTACCGTGACCGACGGCGCGCAGACCTATCTGGTGACAGTGATCGAGGTCGGTCAGGGCAGCCAGCCGCTGCTGATGTTCCTTGACGCGCTGCCGCCGCGCAATACCGATCTGTGGGTCGTCGCGCATACGTTGAACACCGCCGCGGCGGATCGTGCGGCGCAATACAGCAGCGGCGTCATCTGCTTTACCCCCGGCACGATGATCCGCACCGCCGATGGCGCGCGCCGGATCGAACAACTGCGCGAGGGCGATCACGTCCAGACGAAAGACAATGGCCTGCAACCCGTGCGCTGGATCGGTAGCCGCCGGATGAGCGGGGCGCGATTGTTCGCGATGCCGCAGCTGCGCCCCATCCGGTTTCGCGCCGGTGCTTTGGGGGGCGCGCAGCCTGACACGGATTTGCTGGTGTCGCCCAGCCACCGGATGCTGGTGAAGGGGCGCGTCGCGCATGACTTGTTCAACACAGACGAGGTGCTTGTAACCGCGCGGGATCTGGTGAACGGGCGCAGTGTCACCATCGATGCCCATGCGCGCGAGGTGACCTATATCCACCTCCTGCTCGATTTCCACGAGGTGCTTTGGGCCAACGGCGTAGAGACGGAAAGCTTTCACCCTGCCTCTGCCGCGCTAGAGACATTGGACGCGACCGACCGCGCGCGGCTGCTGGACCAGTTTCCACAGATCGCCTTTGATCCGCATACCTATGGCGGCTATGCGCGGCGTAATCTGTCGATGTCCGAAGCGGCGATTCTCGCGCACGCCGCCTGACGCTGCCGGATCGCCTGCTTTCTTGGGGCGGGCCTAGCTGTCTGCCTTGCGCGCGATCAATGCCTGCACGATGGCTTTTGCGCTGTCGCTCGACCAATCCGCATCACCGCGCAGACGCGCGATTTCGCGTCCCTCGGGGTCCATGATCACGGTGATCGGCAGGCCGAAAATGCCCATCTGACTGGCCAGCGCCTGTTTCGGGTCCTGGTGGCGTGGCAGGCTATCGACGCCCGCATCCGCGAAGAACCGTTTGATCCCGTCGGGCGTGTTGCGGCCCGTGGCGATGGTCAGCACCTCGAAATCATCGCCGCCGAATTCCTTTTGCAGCGCGTTCAGCTGCGGCATTTCCTTGCGGCAGGGCGCGCACCACGTGGCCCAGAAGTTGATCAGCACATATTTGCCCTGCCACGCCTCAAGCGTCGTCTCGCCGCCGTCATCCTCAAGCTGGAACGCGACAGAGGAGGTGGCAACGGGGGAATCGTGCACGACCAGTTTCTTCATATCACCGTCGCGCAGGGGCTTGATGTCGGCGCTTTGCCCAAAGCTGGGGTTTGCACCAAGGGCAAGGGCCGTATAAACGAGCGCGAGCATAATCTTTTTCATTTTCCCTCCGAGGGGTTGCCTGATGACCGATACGACTTCGAACAAAATGTGGGGTGGCCGTTTTGCCGCCGGACCAGACGCGATCATGGAGGCGATCAACGCCTCGATCTCGTTTGACCAGCGTATGGCCGCCCAGGACATTGCCGGGTCGCGTGCCCATGCCGCCATGTTGGCTGCACAAGACATCATTAGTGATAGCGATGCCGATGCCATTCGGAAAGGGTTGCTCACGGTGTTGTCAGAGATCGAGGGCGGGACATTTGCCTATTCGACCGCGCTGGAAGACATCCACATGAACGTCGAGGCGCGCCTGAAAGAGGTGATCGGCGAACCCGCAGGCCGTCTGCACACGGGCCGGTCGCGCAACGATCAGGTCGCGACCGATTTCAAACTGTGGACCCGCGACCAGTTCGACGCCGCCGAAAGCGGATTGTTGGCGTTGATCAAGGCCTTGCTGGGACAGGCAGAGGCCGGAGCCGATTGGGTGATGCCCGGTTTCACCCATTTGCAGACCGCGCAGCCGGTCACTTGGGGCCACCACATGATGGCCTATGTCGAGATGTTTGGCCGCGATCTGAGCCGGATGCGCGACGCACGGGCACGGATGAATGAATCGCCTTTGGGCGCGGCTGCGCTTGCGGGCACGTCCTTTCCGATCGACCGCGACATGACCGCACAGGCACTTGGCTTTGACCGTCCGGCCGCCAATTCGCTGGACGCGGTCAGCGACCGTGACTTTGCGCTTGAGTTCCTGAGCGCTGCGTCGATCTGCGCCATGCACCTGAGCCGTTTCGCCGAAGAGCTGGTGATCTGGTCCTCGGCGCAGTTCCGTTTCGTGACCCTGTCGGACCGTTTCTCGACCGGGTCGAGCATCATGCCACAGAAGAAGAACCCCGACGCGGCAGAGTTGATCCGCGCCAAGATCGGCCGGATCATGGGGGCCAATGTGGCCCTGATGATGGTGATGAAGGGGCTGCCGCTGGCCTATTCCAAGGACATGCAGGAAGACAAAGAACAGGTCTTTGACGCCGCTGACAACCTGATGCTGGCGCTGGCCGCGATGGAAGGCATGGTCAAGGATATGTCCGCGAACCGCGAAAGCCTTGCTGCGGCGGCGGGATCGGGCTTTTCCACCGCGACCGATCTGGCCGACTGGCTGGTTCGCGTGCTGGGGCTGCCGTTCCGCGATGCGCATCACATCACCGGATCGCTGGTGGCATTGGCCGAACAGAACGGCTGCGACCTGCCGGACTTGACGCTGGAGCAGATGCAATCAGCGCATGGCGACATCTCGGCAGATGTCTTTGACGTTTTGGGCGTGGAAAATTCCGTCAATTCGCGTATGTCTTACGGGGGCACCGCGCCCGCACAGGTGCGCGCGCAGGTGGCCCGCTGGAAAGGGATCATCGGATGAAATCCGTCGCCATTATTGCCTTGTTGCTGACTCTCGCCGCCTGTGGTGTGGACGGGGAACCCGTGCCGCCGCAGGTCAATAGCACGGTGACGCTGTCGTCGTCAGGCATGTCGGTGGGCACTGGCGTCACCCTTGGCCGCGGCCCGTTCCGGCTGGGTCTGGGGGCGGCGCTGTGATCCGCGCGGCGGTGCTGGCCGTCGTTGCACTGGCGGTGCTGGCGGGCTGCGACAGCGCGCAACGCCATGCGCCAAGCGCCCATGACAGCCGCGCCTATCCCCCCGCGACGGATACCGCCACCCGCAAGCATCGCAGCAACTATGAACCCGGTGTGCATATCTCGGGGCATGTGGATGTGGGCGTTTCCAAGACATTCTGACCGGCGGGGCGGGTGGCGCTGATTGCCATTCCCGCCGCCTTTGGTATTGGGGTAAGCTGTGGTCTGCCGCGATGCCTTTCCCTGCGGTCCGCCGCCCGTAAACGATCGCCGGCAGCTTTCGGCGGGAAAAGCTTAGGAGCCTGAAACTATGGATCATTTCCTGTACCGCGATGGCGCGCTGTTCGCCGAGGATGTCGCCATCTCCGAGATCGCAGCCGCGGTCGGCACACCCTTTTACGTCTATTCCACCGCCACGCTGTTACGCCACTTCAAGGCATTTGACGATGCGCTGGACGGGATGGACCATCTGGTCTGCTACGCGATGAAAGCGAACTCGAACCAAGCGGTTCTGAAAACGCTCGCGCAGGCGGGGGCGGGCATGGATGTCGTGTCGGCGGGGGAATACCTGCGTGCCAAGGCGGCAGGCGTGCCCGGCGACAAGATCGTATTCTCGGGCGTGGGCAAGACCGTGTCGGAAATCCGGCTCGCGCTTGAGGGCGGCATCCGCCAGTTCAACGTCGAATCCGAACCCGAGATGGAGGTGCTGGACGCCGTCGCACGGTCGATGGACAAGGTCGCGCCGATCACCATCCGCGTGAACCCCGATGTCGACGCCAAAACCCATGCCAAGATCGCGACCGGCAAGTCCGAGAATAAATTCGGTATCCCCATTGCCCGCGCCCGCGAGGTCTATCGCATGGCCGCCGCGATGCCGGGCCTAGAGGTCGTGGGCATCGACGTGCACATCGGCAGCCAGCTGACCGATCTGACGCCGTTCGAACTGGCGTACCAGAAGGTTGCCGAACTGACAGAACAGCTGCGCGCCGACGGGCACACCATCCGTCGTCTGGATTTGGGCGGCGGGCTGGGAATCCCCTATGAGCGTAGCAATGCCGCCCCGCCGCTGCCCACGGATTACGGCGCGATGGTGCAAAAGACGCTTGGCCACCTGGGCTGCGAGATCGAGATCGAGCCGGGCCGCCTGATCGCGGGCAACGCCGGCCTCATGGTGAGCGAGGTGATTTATGTCAAATCCGGCGAGGGCCGCGATTTCCTGATCATCGACGGTGCGATGAACGACCTGATCCGCCCTGCCATGTACGAAGCCCATCACGATATCATCCCCGTCGTCGAAGCCGAAGCAGGGGCCGAGCAGCAGCCCTATGACATCGTCGGGCCGGTCTGCGAATCCGGTGATACCTTTGCCAAGCAGCGCATGATGCCAAAGCTGGCGGCGGGCGATCTGGTGGCCTTCCGCAGTGCCGGTGCCTATGGCGCGGTGATGGCCAGCGAATACAACTCTCGTGCGCTGATCCCCGAGGTGCTGGTCCATGGCGATCAATTTGCGGTTATCCGCCGACGCCCGACCTTTGACGAAATGATAAATCGCGATACCATTCCTGAATGGCTGTGACCGCGCCTTGCGTGTCCGGCTTTTGAAAGCAGGGCCCGCATGACGTTTTTCACCGCCAAGGATGACGACCACTCGCCCGAGCAGGGTCTCAAGTCGATCCGTTGGCCCCTGCGTCTGACCTGGGCCGGTATCTGGGCCGAGGTGTTGGTGCAGGCGTTCTGGCCGCTGATCGCCTTGGTGCTGGCTGTTCTGGCGGTGCTGATGCTGGGGCTGCACGATAGCGTGCCGATGTCCGTCGTGACGGGCGCTGTCGTTGCGGTGACGCTGGCCGCTGTCGGGGCGCTGGTCTATGCGCTGCGCCATTTACGCATCCCCCGCCGGATAGAGGCGCTGACCCGCCTTGACGCCAGCCTACCCGGACGCCCCATTCAGGCGCTGATGGATGTGCAGGCGATCGGCACGGGGGATGATGCCTCTGCTGCGGTGTGGCAGGCGCATCAGCGCCGCATGGCCGCTCGTGCCGCCGCTGCGCAGGCGGTGCCTGCGGACTTGCGCATGGCGCGCCGTGATCCCTTTGCCCTGCGCTATGTCGCGCTGCTGGCTTTCGTTACGGCGCTGGTCTTTGGGTCGGTGCTGCGCATCGGGTCGGTTGCGGGTTTGACGGCGGGCGGGGGGGCTTTGGCCTCCGGTCCGGTTTGGGAAGGCTGGGCGGAGCCGCCGCGCTATACCGGCAAGCCGACGCTGTATTTGTCCGATCTTGCCGAAGGGCCGTTGAACCTGCCTGCGGGCACGCTGATCACCCTGCGCATGTATGGCGAAGTGGGGGCGCTGTCGGTGACCGAGACCGTTTCGGGCCAGCCCCAGCCAGCGGGGGACGCCCCCGCCATCGTGCAGGATTTCAAGGTCAGCCAAAGCGGGCAGATCGCCATCGACGGGCCGAACGGGCGCGCGTGGGACGTGACGATGCTGCCCGACGCCAAACCGCAGGTCGAAATTGCAGGCCCGCCCGAGGTGACCGCCCTTGGCGAGATGCAACTGCCCTTTGTGGCGCGGGACGACTATGGCGTCGAGGCGGGCGAGGCGCGGATTGATCTGGATCTGGCCGCTGTGGACCGCCGCTATGGGCTGGCGATTGACCCTGACCCGCGGGCCGAGATGATCGTGCCGCTGTCGCTGCCCATTGCAGGGGACCGCCGCGATTTCGAAGAGAACCTGATCGACGATTTTTCCAAACATCCTTGGGCCAATCTGCCGGTCACCGTCACGCTGAGCGTGCTGGATGCGTCGGAACAACAGGCGACCACCCCGCCGACGCAGATGACCCTGCCGGGACGACGCTTTTTCGATCCGCTGGCGGCGGCCGTTATCGAACAGCGGCGCGATCTGCTGTGGGCCAAGGGCAACGCCGACACCCTCGCGCAGGTCTTGCGGGCGGTGTCCTATCGTCCGGCGGATGTGTTCCGTTCTGACACGGCGGCGCTGCGCTTGCGGCGGCTGATTGAACGGATCGAAATTCGCGCCCGCTATGGTTTGTCCGACGAGGTGCAAACCGAGATCGCGGATGATCTGTGGGACTTGGCGATTGAGCTGGAGGAAGGCGTGCTGGCCGATGCGCTGGACCGGATGCGCCGCGCACAGGAGCGTTTGCAAGAGGCGATGAAGAACGGCGCCTCGGACGCCGAGATCGCAGAGCTGATGGAAGAGCTGCGCCGCGCCACCGACGACTATATGCGCCAGTTGCAACGCCAGCAGGCGCAAGAAGGTGAGAACGGCGACCAGCAGCAAGGCCAGCAGGGCGAGACCATGCAGATGACGCAGGACGACCTGCAACGCATGATGGACCGGATTCAGGAGCTGATGGAGCAGGGCCGCATGGCCGAGGCCGAACAGGCGCTGCGCGAGCTGCAAGAGATGATGGAGAACATGCGCGTTACCCAAGGCCAGCCGGGCGAAGGTGGGCAATCCGAGGGTGAACAGGCGATGGAGGGGCTGGCCGACAGCCTGCGTGAGCAGCAAGAGCTAAGCGATCAGGCGTTCCGCGATTTGCAGGACAGGTTCAACCCCAATGCCGATGATGGCCAGCAACAGGGGCAGGACCAGGACCAGGGCCAGCAACCCGGCCCGCAGCAGGAGGGCAACCAGCCCGGCCAACCGGGGCAGCAGCCGGGCCAGAACAACGGCCAGGGCGAACCGGGGCAGGGACAGGGATCGATCGCTGACCGTCAGCAAGCGCTGCGCGATGAGCTGCGCCGTCAGGAAGGGCGTCTGCCCGGTGGCGGCACCCCCGAAGGTGATGCCGCGCGCGATGCGCTGGACCGTGCCGGCCGCGCGATGGACGGTGCCGAAGAGGCTTTGCGCCGCGACGATCTGGCCGAAGCGATCGATAACCAGTCGCAGGCGATGGAAGCGCTGCGCGAGGGGATGCGCGCCTTGGGCGAGGCGATGGAACAGGACCAGCAGGCGTCCGAGCCAGGGCAAGGCACCGCGCAGGGCAACCGCCGTGCCGAGAACACGGACCCTTTAGGGCGCGAGCAGGGGGCGAATGGCGCGCAGGGGTCAGAGGGTGATCTGGCGCTGGATAATGACGCCTATGGCCGCGCGCGTGAACTGCTGGACGAGATCCGCCGCCGCTCGGGCGAGGCGACGCGGCCGGAGGTCGAACGCGACTATCTGCGCCGTCTGCTGGACCGCTTCTGATAGGATTGATGACGCAAGGACGGGGCCGCCAAAAGGACGGGCCCGATCCGTTTTAGCTGCCCGACTGCGACGCCCGTGCATCCAGCCATTGCAGCGTTGATTGCAACATCTCGTCCAGCCATTGTCGCGCGCTGTCCACCTGCGCGACGTAAAGCGCAAGATAGGGGCGCAGCGCGGGAACCGCTTCCGAGATTTGCGGCGAAAAGACGTATAGCAGCACCAGCACAGAGGCGAGCGCGACAATCAGCACGAACCCGCGGCTGAACCCGCTACGCTGTTTCGGGTCCGCATGGGTATCGCGCCCGGCGTCTGCGCCCGTGTTCGGGATCACGCGCCGTTCTGATCCGGTGCGCAGGGTGGAGTTGATCTCTTCGATATCGGGCAGCAATTCGCGGCGTGATGCAACGGCCGCCGCGGCGGCTGTGGTCTCGGCAGCGCTGTGCTGCTCTTCGCCGCGCAGACGCGACATGCGGGCCTTGGCCTGCTGCGCGCGGTCGCTTTCGCTGGGTTGGTCTGCTTCTTCAAGCCCCAGATCAGGCTGGCTTTCAAGGGTCTGAGCCTGACGGCGACGGCGGGCTTCTTGTTCCGCCTCGGCCTCTTGCCGGAGAATATCGGCGACCGAAGGGTCAAGCTGCTTGCGCGGTGGCGGGGCAGGATGCGCGGGTTCGCCCGCGTCGGGGTCTTCCGCTGCGTCTGCGTCGGGCTCGGGCGGGCTTGCTGGGGCGGGCGCATCTACATCGTGTTCGGGCGCGACGCCGTCATTCGCATCATCGCGCCCTGACAGAGCGGCGGAAACCGTGCTGATCCTGCTGTCGTCCTCTTCATCGAGAGGGGGGAAATCGGGGTGGTGCTGGAACCAGGTCTGGCCACAGTTCGAACATTGCACATCGCGACCGGAAGAGGGCATCACCTCGTCCGGGACCTCGTACTGCGCATCGCAATTGGGACAGATCAGTCTCATGTTGCGCCCCGAACCATTGGAAACCTCTTCGTTTTCACGTCAGATCAACCTTATGTCCTAGAAAACCGTAGGAAAAGTGCAATCTTCATGCAATGGCTGCGCCGGGGTGCATTGAAACCCAAGCGGTGCTGGGGCACAACAGTTCAAACCAAGCGGGATATGCGTGTGATCGAGTTTGAAAACGTGGCCTACAGCTATGGCGGGGGCGAGCTTTTGTCCGATATCTCGGTCAAGCTGGCGCCGGGGTCGTTCCATTTTCTGACGGGTCCGTCCGGCTCTGGCAAGACCACGTTGATGAAGCTCTGCTATGGCGCGCTTCTGCCCACGGCGGGGCATGTGTCGCTGTTTGGCAAGGACGTGCGTGCGATGGACCGCGATGATATCGCGATGATCCGGCGGCGTGTGGGTGTGGTGCACCAGGATTGCCAATTCCTGAACCATTTGCCGGTTGCCGAAAACATCGGTTTGCCGCTGACCGTGTCGGGCCGCCATGCGGAAACCGGCGGCGACGACCTGCAAGAGCTGCTGTCGTGGGTCGGGCTGAGCAGCCGCGCCGATGCCCTGCCGCCAGAGCTATCGGGCGGTGAGCGCCAGCGTGCGGCGCTGGCCCGTGCGGTGATCATGTCGCCCGATGTGGTGCTTGCGGATGAACCCACCGGCAACGTCGATTGGGAAATGTCGCAACGGCTGCTTCGCCTGCTGGTAGAGCTGAACCGCATGGGCAAGACCGTGTTGATCGCGACCCACGATCTGGGGCTGATCCGTGCCACCAAGGCGCAGGTGCAGGCGCGCGTCTTGCGTATCGCCAACCGGCGCATCCAGTTGGCGGGGGCGGATCTATGAAGATGTTGCGCATTGCGCTGACCGCGCTGTGGAACGGTGACCGTCAGGCGGACCGTGTGGTGCCGCCGTCGGGGTTTACCGCGCAGTTGACCCTGTTTGCCGCGGGAACGATGGCGTTTCTGGCGGTCTTTGCGCTGGCGCTGTCGCTGGCGTCGGGGCGGTTGGCGAATATCTGGGGGCAAGAGCTGGCACGCACCGCGACGATCCGTGTTGTGGCACCCATCGACCAGCGCAGTGCCCAGACCGAGGCCGCCTTGCGCATCCTCGAGACGACGAAAGGCGTCGCCACAGCCCGCGCCCTCACGGATGAAGAGCAGCAATCTCTGCTGGCCCCCTGGTTCGGACCGGAACTGGCCATTGATGCCCTGCCGGTGCCCCGCCTGATCGAGATCATCGAAGAGGATGACGGCATGGACGCCGATGGCCTGCGCCTGCGTCTCGCGGCAGAGGTGCCAGGGGCGGTTCTGGACAATCACAGCCGCTGGCGCGCGCCGCTGGTCAAGGCCGCATCGCGGCTGAAGCTTCTGGGCTGGGTATCCATGATCCTGATCATCGCGACGCTGGCCGCGATGGTGACACTTGCCGCCAATGCGGCGCTGTCGGCCAACGCTCAGGTCATTGCCGTTTTGCGTCTGGTGGGCGCGACCGACAGCTATATCGCGCAGGCTTTTATCCGGCGTTTCACCCTGCGTGCGCTGACCGGCGCTGCGGCGGGCACGGGGGTCGGGCTGCTGGCGATACTGCTGTTGCCAAGCACCGCTGACGCGGGGGGCTTTCTGACGGGTTTGGGCTTTCAGGGCTGGCACTGGGTTGTGCCGCTGGTGATCCCGTTTCTGTCCGGTGGTGTCGCCTTTGCGGCCACGGGGGCGGCCGCGCGCCGTACATTAAAGGAACTCGCATAATGTTGCAGTGGATACGATCGTTGACCTTCATCGTGCTGGCCACGGTCTATATGCCGCTTCTGGGGCTGCTTTACGCGCCTTGGGCGATGTTCTCGAGGCGGGGGGCCTATGCCGCGTGCAAGGCCTATGCGGCGGGGACCATGTGGATGGCGAAGGTCATCGTCGGGTTGCGGTGCGAGGTGCGGGGCGACGTGCCGGACGGGGCCGTGTTGGTCGCCGCCAAACACCAGTCTTTCCTTGATATCCTGATGATCTTTCACATTCTGCCACGCGCGAAATTCATCATGAAACGCGAGATCCTGATGACCCCGGTGATCGGGCAATATGCCAAGCGCATGCAGATGGTCGCGGTGAACCGTGGCAAACGTGGTGCGGCGATTTCCAAGATGCTGGCCGATGTCAAAGCGGGCGAAGCCGAACCGGGCCAGCTTGTCATCTATTCGCAGGGCACACGCGTCGCGCCCGGGCTGTCTGTCCCCTATAAGGCAGGCACTGCCGCACTTTACGAGCAGATGGGCCAGCCCTGCGTCCCCGTCGCCACCAACGCCGGTTACTTCTGGCCACGGCGCGGGCTGTACCGGCGTCCGGGTGTGGCGGTGGTCGAGTTCCTGACCCCCATCGCGCCGGGGTTGGAGCGGGCCGCCTTCATGAAACGGCTTGAAGAAACGGTCGAGACACGGTCGGACGCGCTCTTGGCGGAGGCGGGGTTCAAAGCCCCTCAACCGAGATAGGCGCTGCCCATCCCGATCGATGCCACGCGGTTAGAACACAACGGTTAGGACACAAAAAAGGGTGGGCCAAACGGTCCACCCTTCGTCGTTTCAATACAGGCGGCTGCCTTACATGTGGATCGGGCCATCACCACAGGCCAGCGCCGCTTCGCGGACCGCTTCGGAGTAGGTCGGGTGCGCGTGGCAGGTCATCGCCAGATCCTCGGCAGAGGCACCGAATTCCATCGCAACGCAGACCTCGTGGATCAGATCGCCTGCACCGGGGCCGATGATATGCGCGCCGAGGATGCGGTCAGTTTCCTTGTCGGCGATCAGCTTGACGAAGCCTTCGCCCGCGAAGACGGCCTTGGCACGGGCGTTGCCCATAAAGCTGAATTTGCCGACCTTATAGGCGCGGCCCGCTTCTTTCAGCTGCTCTTCGGTGGCACCGACATTGGCAACCTCGGGGTGGGTATAGATCACGCCGGGGATCACGCCATAGTTCACGTGGCCATGTTTGCCTGCCACGACCTCTGCTGCGGCCATGCCTTCGTCTTCGGCCTTATGCGCCAGCATCGGACCTTCAATGACGTCGCCGATGGCGTAGATGCCTTTGACCGAGGTTTCCCAGGTGTCGCTTACCGCGATTTGGCCGCGTTTGGTCAGCTCGACCCCCAGACCTTCAAGGCCCAGCCCGTCGTGGAACGGCTTGCGGCCGGTGGAGACGAGAACAACATCGGCGTCCAGCGTGTGTTCGCTGTCATCCTTGCGCAGCTTGTAGGTCACCTTGGCTTTGGTCTTGGAGGCTTCGGTGCCTTGAACGGCAGCGCCCATGACAAAGTTGACGCCCTGCTTTTTCAGGATACGCATAAAGTTCTTCTGGACTTCGCCATCCATGCCGGGGGTGATCGCATCGAGATATTCGACAACCGTCACCTCGGCCCCCAGACGCGCGTAGACAGAGCCGAGTTCGAGCCCGATGACGCCCGCGCCGATCACGACCAGCTTTTTCGGGATCTTGTTCAGCGACAGCGCGCCGGTGGAGGTGACGACGACCTTTTCGTCAACCTCGACACCGGGAAGGGCAGAGGGTTCGGACCCTGTGGCGATGATGATGTTCTTGGCCTCGTGAACCTCGTCACCGACCTTGACCTTGCCAGCTTCGGGGATGGTGGCCCAGCCTTTGATCCAGTCGATCTTGTTCTTCTTGAACAGGAACTCGATCCCCTTGGTGTTGGTGTCGATCGTGTTCTGTTTGTAGGTCTGCATCTGCGCCCAATCGACCGAAGGGCTTTTGCCCTTGAGGCCCATATCGGCAAAGTTGTGTTCGGCTTCGTGCAGCATATGCGTGGCATGCAGCAGCGCCTTGGACGGGATACAGCCGACGTTCAGGCAGGTGCCGCCCAACGTCTCGCGGCCCTCGACACAGGCGGTTTTGAGGCCCAGTTGGGCGCAGCGGATGGCGGATACATAGCCGCCGGGGCCGGAGCCGATGATGATGACATCGTAGCTGGACATGGAAGGTCTCCTTGGTGGTCGGGAATTGGGGTAGAGTAGAAAGTGTGGCGTTCAGGCATGAAGGGGCGGGGCGTGTTGTGGTCAAGGCTAGGGGGCGCTGCCCCCGTGCGCAAGCGCACGCCCCCGGGATCTATGCCATTTGGAAGATCAAAACAGCGCGGCCAGCAGCATCAGCACCGTAGCGCTCAGGCCCACGGCCCAGATCAGCGAGCGTCCGGGACGCAGGCCAAGCGCATAGGCTGGCACATAGGCGACGCGGGCCGCGAGGAAGATCCATGCGAGAATGGCGGTGTAGGTCGTGTTCTGGCCGGACATCTGCAGCACCACGACGGCGACGGCGAAAAGCGCCAGCGCTTCGAACATATTGTTGAAGGCGCGGCCCAGACGGGCGGTCCTGTCAGAGAGCGCTTTCGACGGTTCTCGGTCGCGTGCGGACATGGTGTAGCCGGGGCCGACCTCGCGGTTGGCAGGGATCGCATAGGCCACAAAGGTCACGACCTGAAGCAGCGCCGCGAGGGTCAGAACGGTGAGTTCGGGTGTCATCTTGGCGGTCCGCTATAGCGCGAGGAAATAGAGAATGGCGGTGGCGGCAAAGCCCGCCAGCCATGCGAGAGTCCGGATCGCGGGCACGCCAAGCGCATAGACCGGCAGATAGATGATCCGTGCGATGAGGAAGACCTGCGCGGCCAGCAGGGACGTGGCATTGGTGCGGTCCAGCATTTCGAGGATCAGCACCGCCGGGGCAAAGAGCGCCATTGCCACGATGGAGTTGTCCAATGCGCGTTTCAGCCGGGCCGTCATTCCGGTCATCGACCGGTCCTCGTCGCGCGACGAGAGCAGATAGCCCAGGCTGAGTTGTTGTGCACCGCCCAGAACCTGAAGCAAGATTGTCAGCATAACGAGCAGGCCATAGGCGGCGAGTATCGTGGTCTCTGTCATCATTTGTCCTTTCCGGGCGGTGGGTGTGGTGGGTTACAGGTCCATCAGCAGGCGGCGTGGGTCTTCGAGCGCTTCTTTCACGCGGACGAGGAAGGTCACGGCACCTTTGCCGTCCACGATGCGGTGGTCATAGCTGAGCGCCAGATACATCATCGGACGGATCACGACCTGACCATTGATCGCCATGGGGCGGTCCTGAATCTTGTGCATCCCGAGGATACCCGATTGTGGCGGGTTCAGGATCGGCGAGGACATCAGCGAGCCATAGACACCACCGTTAGAGATAGTGAACGTGCCGCCCTGCATTTCCGCCATGGACAGTTTGCCGTCGCGGGCCTTGGCCCCCAGTTCACCGATTTCCTTTTCGATGTCGGCAAAGGACATCGCTTGCGCGTCCTTGACCACGGGCACGACCAGACCGGTGGGGGTGCCGGCCGCGATGCCCATGTTGACGTAGTTCTTGTAGACCACATCGGTGCCGTCGATTTCGGCATTCACTTCGGGCACTTCGTTCAGGGCGTGAATACAGGCCTTGGTGAAAAAGGACATGAAGCCGAGTTTGACGCCGTGCTTTTTCAGGAACAGGTCTTTGTATTCGTTCCGAAGGGCCATGATCTCTGTCATGTCGACCTCGTTATAGGTCGTCAGCATGGCGGCGGTGTTCTGGCTGTCTTTCAGACGTTTCGCGATGGTCTGGCGCAGACGGGTCATCTTGACGCGTTCCTCGCGGGCGGCGTCCTGGGGGGCCGATGGGGCGCGTGGCGCGGCGGCGGCAGGCTTTGCCGCGTTCTTGCCAGCGGCAACGGCCTTGGCCACGTCTTCCTTCATCACGCGTCCGTCGCGGCCTGTGCCGGTGACCTGATCGCGGCTGATGCCGGCTTCGGCCATGGCTTTCTTGGCGGAAGGCGCGTCTTCGACATCGCCCGAGGGCGCGTTGCCGGGGGCAGGGACCTGACCGCCCGCTTTGGGTTCAGCGGTATCATCGGCGGGTTTGCTTGCGCTGCCGCCTTCGCCCTGGCTGATCACGGCGAGCTTGCCGTTGGCCTCGACCGTGCTGCCTTCTTCGGCGATGATCTGGGTCAGCGTGCCCGATGTCGGCGCGGGCACTTCGACGCTGACCTTGTCGGTTTCCAGCTCGCAGAGCATTTCATCGGCTTCGACGTGGTCACCGACGGTCTTGAACCACGTGCTGACGGTCGCCTCGGACACGGATTCGCCCAAGGTGGGGACCATGACGTCGACATCATCCGCAGCGTCGCGGGGTTTCACGTCTTCGGCACCAGCATCGACCGCCTTGGGGGCTTCGGATTTCGCCGGGGCCGCATCCCCTTCGGAGATATTGGCCAGCAGCGCGTCAACGCCGACGGTTTCGCCTTCGGCGGCAACGATATCGGCCAGAGTGCCCGCCACGGGGGAGGGCACTTCGACGGTGACCTTATCGGTTTCCAGCTCGCAGAGCATTTCGTCGACTGCGACGCTATCGCCGGGCTTTTTGAACCATGTTGCCACGGTCGCTTCGGTTACGGATTCACCCAAGGTAGGGACGCGTACTTCGCTAGTCATGGTTATTTTCCTTCGATGGTCAGCGCTTCGTCAACGAGGGCTGCTTGTTGTGCTTTGTGTTGGGAGGCAAGGCCGGTCGCAGGCGAGGCCGAGGTGGCGCGACCGACATAGGTCGGACGGGTGTGGGTGGCGTCGATACGGCCCAGAACCCATTCGATATTGGGTTCGATGAAGGACCATGCCCCTTGGTTCTTGGGCTCTTCCTGACACCATACCATTTCCGCATTCTTGAAGCGTTCCAGCTCTTTCACAGCGGATTGCGCGGGGAACGGATAGAATTGTTCGAAACGCAGCAGGTAGATGTCGTCGATGCCACGGGCGTCGCGTTCTTCCAGCAGGTCGTAATAGACCTTGCCCGAACACATGACGACGCGCTTGATCTTGTCGTCCGCCGCCAATGTGGTGTCCGAGTTGCCCTGTTCCGCATCGTCCCAGAGGACGCGGTGGAAAGAGGAGCCGGTGGTGAATTCCTCGGCCTTGCTGACGGCCAGCTTGTGGCGCAGCAGGGATTTCGGCGTCATCAGCATCAGCGGCTTGCGGTAGCTGCGGTGCAGCTGGCGGCGCAGCAGGTGGAAGTAGTTCGCGGGCGTGGTGCAGTTCGCCACGATCCAGTTGTCGCCGCCGCACATGGTCAGGAAGCGTTCCAGACGCGCAGAGGAGTGTTCGGGCCCTTGCCCTTCATAGCCATGCGGCATCAGGCAGACGAGGCCGGACATGCGCAGCCATTTGCTTTCGCCCGAGGAAATGAACTGGTCGAACATGATCTGCGCGCCGTTGGCAAAGTCGCCGAACTGCGCTTCCCACAGGGTCAGCGCGTTGGGTTCCGCCAGCGAGTAGCCGTATTCAAAGCCCAGAACCGCGTATTCCGACAGCATGGAGTCGATGACTTCGTATTCTGCCTGACCTTCGCGGATGTGGTTCAGCGGGTAGTAGCGGTCTTCGTTTTCCTGATTGATCAGGGCGGAGTGACGCTGCGAGAAGGTGCCGCGGGCGGAGTCCTGACCGGACAGACGGACCTTGTACCCTTCGGTCAAGAGCGAGCCAAAGGCCAGCGCCTCGGCTGTGGCCCAATCGAAGCCTTCGCCGGATTTGAACATCTCGGCCTTGGCGTCCAGCAGGCGCGCCACGGTTTTATGCAGCGGAAAGCCGTCGGGTGCGGCGGTCAGCGCCTTGCCCACATCCGCCATGGTTTCGGCGGCGATGGCTGTCTTGCCACGCTGGTATTTCTTTTCCTTGGCCTTATCGAGGTGCGACCACTTGCCATCCAGCCAATCGGCCTTGTTGGGGCGGTATTCTTTGCCGGCCTCGAATTCGGTGTTCATCTTCTCCTGGAAGGCGGCTTTCATATCCTCGATCTCGCCCTCGGGGATCAGGCCGTCTTTCACCAGCCGCTCGGTATAGAGCGTCAGCGTGGTCTTTTGCTTTTTGATCTTCTTGTACATCACCGGGTTGGTGAACATCGGCTCGTCGCCTTCGTTGTGACCAAAGCGGCGGTAGCAGATCAGATCGATGACAACGTCTTTCTTGAACTTCTGACGGAATTCCGTCGCCACGCGGGCCGCGTGCACGACCGCTTCGGGGTCGTCGCCGTTGACGTGGAAGATCGGAGCCTCGACGACCAGCGCGTTATCGGTCGGATAGGGGCTGGAGCGGCTGAAGTGCGGCGCTGTGGTGAAACCGATCTGGTTGTTCACCACGATATGCATGGTCCCGCCGGTACGGTGCCCGCGCAGGCCCGAAAGGGCGAAGCATTCGGCCACGACGCCCTGACCGGCAAAGGCCGCATCCCCGTGCAACAGGATCGGCATCACGGAGGTGCGTTCCTTGTAGTTCAGCTGGTCCTGCTTGGCGCGGACCTTGCCCAGAACAACGGGGTTCACCGCTTCAAGGTGGGACGGGTTGGCGGTCAGCGACAGGTGGACGGTGTTGCCGTCGAATTCACGGTCGGAGGACGCGCCGAGGTGGTATTTCACATCGCCGGAGCCGTCGACATCATCGGGTTTAAAGCTGCCGCCCTGAAACTCGTTGAAGATCGCGCGGTAGGGTTTCTGCATGACGTTTGCCAGCACCGACAGACGGCCACGGTGTGGCATGCCGATCACGATGTCCTGAATGCCCAGCTGACCGCCGCGCTTGATGATCTGTTCCATCGCGGGGATCAGGCTTTCGCCACCATCAAGGCCGAACCGCTTGGTGCCCATGTATTTGACGTGCAGGAATTTCTCGAAGCCTTCGGCCTCTACCAGCTTGTTCAGGATGGCTTTGCGGCCATTGCGGGTAAACTGGATTTCCTTGCCGTAGCCCTCGATCCGCTCTTTCAGCCACGCGGCCTGTTCGGGATCAGAGATGTGCATGTATTGCAGCGCGAAGGTGCCGCAGTAGGTGCTTTTGACGATATCGACGATCTGTTTCATCGTCGCGATCTCAAGGCCAAGCACATTGTCGATAAAGATCGGGCGATCCATGTCCTTGGGCCCGAAGCCATAGGCGGCCGGGTCCAGTTCAGGATGGGTGTCGCTGTCGCGCATGCCAAGCGGGTCAAGATCGGCGGCAAGGTGGCCACGGATACGGTAGGCGCGGATCAGCATCAACGCGCGGATACTGTCGAGCACGGCACGTTGTACCTGCGCGTCAGACAGTTCGATCCCCTTGGAGGAGGCTTTTTCGGCAATCTTCTGACCGGCGGCTTTCGCTTCGGTCGGGACGGGCCACTGGCCGGTCAATGCCGAGGTCAGTTCGTCCTGCGGGACGGGGGGCCAATCGCTGCGCGCCCAGGATGGGCCTGCGGCCTCTGCCTGAACATCGGCGTGGTCATCGTCCATCGCTTCGAAGAACGCCTGCCATGCGCCATCAACCGCATTGGGATCGCTGGCATAGCGGGCATACATTGCCTCTAGGTATTCGCCGTTCTGCCCCTCGAGAAAGGAGGTATCGTGGAACTGGTCGTTTTTGGGTTGGTCTGTCATGGCGATACCTCTGATGAGAGCGCGACGTTTAAGTAAGAGCGGTGGGGCCTGAAAAGTCAGGCCCCACCATCTGGCGTTAGCCTTTGTTGATAGCTTCTTGAACAGCTTCACCCAGCGTTGCGGGGCTATCCGCAACAACGATGCCTGCTTCTTTCATAGCAGCGATCTTGGATTCCGCGTCACCTTTGCCGCCTGCGACGATCGCACCGGCGTGGCCCATACGACGGCCAGGAGGGGCTGTGCGGCCCGCGATGAAACCGGCTGTGGGCTTCCAACGGCCTTTTTTCTTCTCGTCGGCCAGGAATTGTGCCGCTTCTTCTTCGGCAGAACCGCCGATTTCACCAATCATGATGATCGACTGTGTTTCTGGATCGGCCAGGAACATCTCGAGGATATCGATATGCTCGGACCCTTTGATGGGGTCGCCGCCGATACCAACCGCAGAGGATTGGCCGAGGCCAAGATCGGATGTCTGTTTCACAGCTTCGTACGTAAGCGTGCCCGAGCGCGAGACAACCCCGCAGGTGCCGCGCTTGTGGATGTGGCCGGGCATGATGCCGATTTTGCAGGCGTCAGGCGTGATCACGCCGGGGCAGTTTGGCCCGATCAGGCGGGATTTGGACCCTTCGAGCGCGCGCTTGACGCGCATCATGTCCAGAACCGGGATGCCTTCGGTGATGCAGATGATCAGCTCCATCTCGGCGTCGATCGCCTCGAGGATGGAATCCGCGGCGAAGGGGGGCGGCACGTAGATGACGGTGGCGTTGGCTTCGGTGACGTGACGGGCTTCGTGGACAGAGTTGAACACGGGCAGGTCAAGATGCGTCTGGCCGCCTTTGCCGGGGGTCACACCGCCGACCATTTTGGTGCCATAGGCGATTGCCTGTTCGGTGTGGAACGTGCCCTGCGAGCCGGTGAGGCCCTGGCAGATCACTTTGGTGTTTTCGTTTACGAGTACGGCCATGTTATGTGCTTTCTTCTCAAGTTCAATTCAGGTGGCGCCGGTCTCAGGGCGCGGTGGAAGGTGCCGCCGCCGCAAGGCGCGGCAGTCGGTATGTCAGATAGATTGCAACAGCGAACATCAGCGGGATGCCCAGTTCGCCGACTTCCTCGATGACGTAGGCCAGATCGATCTGATCCTGGCCTAGCGTGATGCCAAAGGGTTCCAGCTTGCGCGCCAGCCCGTCGGTCAGCTTGTAGACGACGATGAACAGCAGCCCGATCAACACAGCAAGCTGCGGTGCCGCGCCTTTGGCGACCCCACGGATGAAGCCCCATGTCTCGCGGCGCAACAGGATCAAACCGGTTGTGATGATCGCCAGCAGGATGACGCCGGCAACGCCCTTTTCCATCAGGCTGACGCCATCGCTGGAAAATTGCCGCGCTTTCAGCAGGCCTTCGGTGAACGGCTTTTTATCAAGGTCCAGTTCGCGGGCCGCGAACAGGGCCATGAACACCGCAAAGTACCACCGACGCGCCGCCGAACCCGCGGGCCACAGCACGAACATCAGCAAGATGCATAGGCCATAGCCAACGACCGACAGTGTCTCGAACGGGCCGCCTTCGGCCAGCAGGGAATCCTGCATCGGCATGGGCAGCTGTGCGACGACAGCCATCATTGCGAAGACCAGAGCGGTCATCCCAAAGACGATGGCCTTGCCACCGGTGACGGTGTTTTGCGCGGACGCGGTCATTGGCTTGCCTCGTTCAGCGGGATCAGGCGTTCGACGCGGGCAAAGGTTTCAACCCCCTGCGCGCCGTCGCGTACCCCCGATTGTACCACAGCCATGCGGTTGGGGTTCAGCATGACGGCGGCGCGATAGGTGGCCCCCGTCGTGATGGGAAACCCCGCGGGGACATCTACCAGATCGGTCAGGTTTTCCTGTGCCAATCCGGTGGCGATCCCCTGTTGCGCAACCTGCGGTGCCGCCCCGTCAAAGGACACTTCGCAGCGGCGGTCCGTGCCCGCCGTTGCGGCCGCGCCCGTCACCGGAGACTGTGGTGCCGAGGTAAAGGGACGCAGATCATAGAAATCGACCCGTGCCCCTATGCTGCCAAGCTGTGCCTGCGCTGTCCGTGCGGTCAGACGCGGGCTGAAACAATGGTCTGCAAAGGCCTGGGCGATGTCCGCCGCGCGCGTTGTCTGTGCCATAGCGTTACTGGCCGCCCCGAAAGGGACAGCCAGCGCGGCAATGGAAAAACAAAAGGCGAGACGATGCATCATCCAAGCTTTCCAGCCAGTTTTAGCCTTTGACCGCTTTCACGATCTTTTGCGCGCCATCTTTCAGGTCGTCCGCAGCGATCACGTCCAGGCCGGAGTTGTTGATGATGGCTTTGCCCTCTTCAACGTTTGTGCCTTCCAGACGGACAACCAGCGGAACCTGCAGACCGACTTCCTTCACGGCTGCGACCACGCCTTCGGCGATGACGTCACAGCGCATGATGCCGCCGAAGATGTTGACCAGAATACCTTTGACCTGCGGGTCGGAGGTGATGATCTTGAACGCTTCGGTCACTTTCTCTTTGGTGGCACCACCACCAACATCAAGGAAGTTCGCAGGCTCGGCACCGTAAAGCTTGATGATGTCCATTGTGGCCATCGCCAGACCGGCACCGTTCACCATGCAGCCGATTTCACCATCCAGAGCGATGTAGTTCAGGTCGTACTTGGACGCCTCGAGCTCTTTGGGGTCTTCTTCGGTGGTGTCGCGCAGATCGGCAATATCGCCGTGGCGGTACATCGCGTTGCCGTCAAAGCTGACTTTGGCGTCCAGCACTTTGAGGTCGCCGCTGTCGGTGACGATCAGCGGGTTGATTTCCAGCATTTCCATGTCTTTTTCGACGAAGGCTTTGAACAGCTGGCCCATCAGGGTCACACATTGTTTGACCTGCTTGCCTTCCAGCCCCAGGGCGAAAGCAACGCGGCGGCCGTGGTAGGGCTGGAAGCCCGCGGCAGGGTCAACAGAGAAGCTGATGATTTTCTCGGGGGTGGACTCGGCTACTTCTTCGATGTCCATGCCGCCCTCGGTGGAGCAGACGAACCCGATGCGCGAGGTCTGGCGATCCACCAGCAGCGCGAGGTACAATTCGGTTTCGATGCCCGAACCGTCTTCGATGTAGATCCGGTTGACCTGTTTGCCCGCGGGGCCGGTCTGGTGCGTGACCAGGGTGCGGCCCAGCATTTTCTTGGCTTCCTCGGCGGCTTCTTCAACCGATTTGGTCAGGCGTACACCGCCTTTGTCGCCAGCGTCGGCTTCTTTGAAAGACCCCTTGCCGCGGCCACCTGCGTGGATCTGTGCCTTGACGACCCAAAGAGGTCCGTCCATCTCGCCTGCGGCTGTTTTCGCTTCTTCAGCTTTCAGCACGACCCGGCCGTCGGATACTGGCGCGCCGTAGCTACGCAAAAGGGCTTTTGCCTGATATTCGTGGATGTTCATAAAAAACGGTCCCGTCTTTGTTCCAGTCTAATCGCGGTATACGATTGAGTCTTGATACTCGGTAAACAGTTTTTCGGAGAAATACAGGGTTTTCCAGATAAAAGCGACATTTGTGATCACACGAATTTCGCGTGTGATCACAAAATAGCGCTAACGGTGGAAAATCTGCGGAATGTTGCCGACGCAGCGGCTGTCGCGCTCGGAAACCCCACGTTTTAAGGGCCGAACGCGACATATTCTTGTTTGTTTTGCGACCGGTCGGCCGTCGTCAAGGGGTCGTCTTACTTGGGAATCAGTGCCCAGTAATCGAGATCGAGCAGGACATCGGGCAGGTATTTGCCGTCTTCACCCTTCAGCTTGAACGGCTCTCCGCCTTTGGTGGCGACCAAGCGCAAGCGCAATGCGCCGACGCCGGGTTTGTCGGTATCGGCTTTGTCCAGAACCTCGGTCCAGGCGCGGATTGTGTCGCCAGACAGGCAGGGGTTCGCATGCGCCCCGCCGTTCAGCCCCACGATCATCTGCGCATTGGCCAGCCCGTTGAACGACAGCGCCCGCGCCATAGAGATCACGTGCCCGCCATAGATCAGCCGCGACCCGTCGGGGCGGGCAGAGGTGTCAAAGTGCACTTTCGCCGTGTTCTGCCACAGGCGGGTGGCCATCATATGCTCCGCCTCTTCGACGGTGACGCCATCCACGTGGTCGATCATCTCGCCCACGGTATAATCATCCCAGCGATGCGCCTCGCCCGCGAGGGTAAAGTCGTAATTGCTGAAGTCGAGCGTTTCGGGAATCGACAGATCGTCAACCGTCAACGCCTTGGGCAGATCGGGCACGACCGTTTCGGGGGCGGGGGCATCGACATCTCGTTTGCGCACCATCACCCAGCGGACATACTCCAGCACCTTGGTGTCGTTCTGGTTGAAGCCGGTGGTGCGTACATAGACGACCCCGGTTTTCCCGTTCGAGTTCTGCTTGAGCCCGATCACCTCGGATTCAGATCGCAGCGTATCGCCAGGCCAGACCGGCGCCAGCCAACGCCCCTGTGCATAGCCAAGGTTGGCGACCGCGTTCAGCGATACATCCGGCACGGTTTTCCCGAACACGATGTGAAAGGTGATCATATCATCCAGCGGGCTGGCAGGCAGGCCGCAGCTTTGGGCAAACTGGTCAGAGGAATAAAGCGCATGACGTGCGGGATACAGCGCGTGGTACAGCGCGCGTTCACCATCCTTGACCGTGCGGGGCACAGCATGATGCAGCGTCTCGCCTACTTTATAGTCCTCGAAGAAACGGCCCTTGTTGGTCTTTGCCTGTGCCATCAATGCGCCCCCAGTTTGGTGTCGGGCGTATAGGTGCCTTCGACTTCCTTGGTCACGGCCTGACCGCAACGCATGACATTTGCCTTGGCATCCCATGTCTGCGTGGGCGTGCCGTAAAGCTCCCACCCCTTGTTCAGCGCGTCGGTGACCTTGTGGCAAAAGGCGGAAGTGTCCTCTTCGGACAGGAAACGATAGAGTTTCATGGGGGTTCTTTCAGTAACTCAGGAAAAGGGAGAGACGCCAAGCAAGGTATGGATCGCGGCCACAACGACCAGCATCACCAGCGTGATCACCGCAAGGCGGATATAGGTGGCCTTGCCCGCGGGGGCAGGGGGTGTCCAGTTGGGTTCGGCGCGGTTGATCAGGATCACGGAACCGACCGCCCATGCCAGCATAGTGCCAAACAGCAGGATAGAGGCGAGATCCCCGTTCACCAGCAAATGCGCGACCGCCCAGATTTTGACAGCCATCAGCTGCGGGTGGCGGGTTTTATAAGCGGGCCAGGCCTTGGCCCCTTTGGCCGCACTGGACCCGTAGACCCAGAATGCCAGCACCATCAGCAGGTTGTTCAGATGCGTTAGGAAGGGCGGGGGCGTCCAGACGGGGATAAACGCGGCCCCGCGGTATCCGATAATGATCATGACCAGCGCCGCTACGATGGCGACGGCGATGATGCCTTTGCCCCGTCGGCCCATAGCTGCGCGCTGTTCCGGCATGAAGCGACGGAAATAATGGGCACCGACCCATAAGATCAGACCAAGGATCAAAAGTGCCATCATCAGGTTTACTCCGTTTGCAGGGCCGCGATTGCGTCCAGCTTTGCCAATGTTTCGCGTGCGGTGGCGACATGCAGGTTTTCAACGATGCGCCCATCCACAACGGCCACACCCTGACCTGTCGCCTGCATTTCGTCAAACGCCTCGATCTGGCGGCGCGCCAGATCGGCTTCGGCCTCGGAGGGGGAGAATGCCTCGTTCGCGACGTCCAGCTGCGCGGGGTGGATCAAGGTCTTGCCGTCAAAGCCCATGTCGCGGCCTTGGTCACATTCAACGCGGTGGCCTTCGTCGTCCTTGAACGCATTGTAAACGCCATCGACAATCGCGATGCCGTTGGCCTTGGCTGCCAGTACGCATAGGCCAAGCCCGGTCATCAGGGGCAGGCGGTCGTCGCGCACGCGGGTTTGCAGGTCTTTATTCAGGTCGTTGGTGCCCATCACCATACATTGCAGCTTGGGATGCGCGCCAATCGCGGCGGCATTCAGCATCGCACCGGGGGTTTCCATCATCGCCCAAAGCGGGATGTCGCCCGTGATTTCGGCCAAAGCGTCCAGATCGGCGGGGCTACCGACTTTGGGCAGCAAAATGGCGTCGCAGTCCATCTTCGCCGCGGCGCGGGCATCGTCGGCACCCCATTCGGTGTCCAGCCCGTTGATGCGGATCACCTTATACCGGCTGCCATAGCCGCCATCCTTCAGCGCCGTGGCGAGTGTTTCACGTGCAGCGGTTTTCTCTTCCGGGATCACAGCGTCTTCGAGGTCAAAGATAATCGCATCGGCCGGCAGCCCGCGGGCTTTGTCTAACGCGCGGTCCTTGGAGCCGGGGATATACAGAACGGAACGCAGGGGGCGGGTGATTTTCGACATTTGCGACTCTCCAAGAAATAATGTTGCGTGCAGGTCTGCATTTTTAGACGAAAACTTCAAGCGCAAACGCGCCGCAGCGCAGCGTCAGATAATTTGCGGCTTTAACGCGGCCTTCAGGTTTTGCTGCCAGAAGGAAAGGCGTCTTGGTGCGTGTGTAAGTGTAAGAGGTGTCGAATGGTAAAACTGTTTAACCTGATCGGGCTGGCAACTGCCGCGGCGGCGGTGGTGGCGCTGACGCAGGATGTCGCGGCGGGAACGCGAACTGCAGGTTGTGACGGATGCCACAAGATTTCCGCGAAAATTTCGCACCCGCCGCAGGATCAACAAACTAAGGCGGTGGGCCCCATTTGATATGTCATAGATTATAAAAGCGGCGAAAAAAGATGCGGATCGCCGGAACGCAATCGCCACATCATCGTTGATATCACAACCGAGTGATTATCACCCGGAACTTCTAAAGGAGTATCAACAATGAAACGTATTCTTGGCACAACCGCAATCATCCTGAGCTTGACTGGTCCCGCATTTGCAGATGCACATGCAGCTGGTTTTGGTACCGTGACAGCGCAAGAAACTGACTTCTTCGCGTCCGACCTGATCGGCATGCGTATCTACAATTCCGAGACAGAAGTTGAAGCAAACTCCACCATCGCCGCTGACGGCGAAAAGGAATGGGACGACATCGGCGAAATCAACGACGTCCTGCTGGATTCCGAAGGCAACGTTAAGGCCGTTATTCTCGGCATTGGCGGCTTCCTCGGCATGGGTGAGCGTGACGTAAGCGTGAACATGGACGAGATTCGCATCGTGACCGAAGAAGGTGACAGCGACGACCGTTTCCTCGTGGTAAACACAAGCAAAGAGATGCTTGAAAAAGCCCCAGCGTTCGAGCGTATGGACGACGAAGCTGACATGGAAACCGAAGCAAACATGGACGCCAACGCCGACATGAACGCTGACACAGACATGGCAGCGACCGACATGAACGCCGAAACTGAGGTCGACACAGAGACCGAAATGGAAGCGGATGCGGAAGCACTGGCAAACGAAGCTGAAATGGAAGCCGAAGAAGCAGCCGCTGAAACAGAGCAGGCCGTTGATGAAGCAACCACTGAAATGGCCGAAGGGGCAAACGAACTTGAGCAAGACATGGAACGCCCCATGCTGACAGCCCCAGCGGTTGAGCGTGAAGGCTATGCAAACGCCACAGCTGATGAAGTTGCCGCGCTGACAGCAGAAGACCTTGAAGGGTCCTATGTTTACGGTGCCAACGACGAGACCGTCGGTGAAATCGGTGCCCTTGTTATGGGTGACAACGGCGAAGTTGGCCAAGTTGTAATCAACGTCGGTGGTTTCCTGGGCATTGGCGAAAAGCCAGTAGCCGTTACATGGGACGAGCTGCAAATCATGAAGAACGCTGAAGGCGACGACTTCCGCATCTACATCGACAGCAGCGAAGAAGCGCTGGAAGCACAGCCCGAATACCAAGGCTAAGCTCAACGCTAAGTCAAATTCGGCAATAGCTTGCTGAAAAGCTGACAAAGACGGGATCGTTTCGAAAGAAACGGTCCCGTTTTTTATGGCTCTGTGCGATGTGACGTGATGCCGGACCAAGCGCAACTTGCACGGTGCGCTTCATTTCGGTATCCCGAAGCGAAATGTAACCCTGTCGGAGTATACCACATGGCCAGACCCAAGATCGCGCTTATCGGCGCAGGGCAAATCGGGGGCACGCTTGCCCATCTCGCAGCAATCAAGGAACTGGGCGACGTTGTCCTGTTCGACATCGCCGAAGGTATCCCGCAGGGTAAGGCCCTCGATATCGCAGAATCGGGCCCATCCGCCAAATTCGACGCGACCATGACCGGCGCGAACGACTACTCTGAAATCGCTGGTGCAGACGTTTGCATCGTGACTGCCGGTGTTGCGCGTAAGCCCGGTATGAGCCGTGATGACCTGCTGGGAATCAACCTGAAGGTCATGAAATCGGTTGGCGAAGGCATTGCTGCCCACGCACCAGACGCATTCGTTATCTGCATCACCAACCCGCTGGACGCGATGGTTTGGGCGCTGCGCGAATTCTCCGGTCTGCCCCACCATAAGGTTTGCGGCATGGCCGGTGTGCTTGATTCGGCACGCTTCCGTCACTTCCTCGCGACTGAATTCAACGTCTCCATGAAAGACGTCACTGCCTTCGTTCTGGGCGGCCACGGCGATACAATGGTGCCCCTGACGCGCTATTCCACCGTTGCGGGTATCCCACTTCCTGATCTGGTGAAAATGGGCTGGACCACACAGGATAAGCTGGACGCGATCGTTCAGCGGACCCGTGATGGCGGTGCCGAAATCGTTGGCCTGCTGAAAACCGGTTCGGCGTTCTACGCGCCTGCGACATCGGCAATCGAAATGGCCGAAGCCTATCTGAAAGACCAAAAACGCGTTCTGCCATGCGCCGCCTATGTTGACGGTGCCTATGGTCTGGACGGCTTCTATGTCGGCGTGCCCACCGTGATCGGTGCTGGTGGCGTCGAGCGTGTGGTCGAGATTGCGATGAACAAGGACGAACAGTCCATGTTCGACAACTCTGTGAACGCCGTTAAAGGCTTGGTCGATGCGTGCAAAGGCATCGATGAATCGCTGAAGTAATACCCTAAGGTGCAGCGGGCGGACGTGGTCGAGATCACGGTAAACCCCGCCCGCTGCGCCTGCACTTTGCTATTGGACGAGCCCGCGGGATGAAGCCAAAGCCGCTCTCTCCCCCCGCTCAGATCAGTCTCCGCAGGTAGCCAAATCTGCCGCGTCGCAGTTTGAAGACATGCGCATCATGCGGCGCGCAAACGAACACTTGGGGCTGAGTTTTCGCCCAAACGGTCGCCGAAAAGCCCGATGAATTTGGTTGGCTTTAGTGCTTGTGATCACAGCTGGAAAATTAGTGATCACAAATTTCGGAAATGTCCGGCGCTAACCGAAGGGTTTGGGCAACTGCGCCAATAAACCGCTTCAAATTCACGCCTCTGGACGTGACAGTCCCAAAAATACCGTTATCTATGACCGCAACCTGACGAGAAAAGGAATCCATCATGGCAGATGTGAACCGGGGCAATCGCCCGCTGTCACCCCACCTGACGATCTATCGCCCGCAACTGACCTCCATGACGTCGATCCTGACGCGGATCACCGGCAACGCGATGCTGGTCGCCGCGCTGCTGATCGTCTGGTGGTTCCTCGCGGCGGCAACGTCGGCGGAGTATTTTGATATCGCGAACGGTTTCATCACCAGTTGGTTCGGTGATCTGGTCATGTTCCTGTCGCTGCTGGGGCTGTGGTATCACACGCTGGCCGGTATCCGGCACCTGATTTGGGACAACGGCTATGCGCTGGATATCCCGACGGCTGAAAAGCTCGGCTGGGCCGCGCTGATCGGTTCAGTCGTTTTGACCATCATCACCGCGCTGATCATCTGAGGGATAGACACATGGCTTATTTGACAGACCGCAAACGCGCTATGGGCATGGGCTCGGCCAAATCGGGCACCGCACATTTCTGGGCGATGAAAGTCAGCTCTGTTGCGCTGCTGATCCTGATCCCGCTTTTCGTCTTTACCTTCGGGTCCGCCCTTGGGGGCACCTACGAAGAGATCATCGCCTACTACAGCAGGCCTTTCCCCGCGATCGTCGCCGCCCTGACGCTGATCGTTGGCTTCAAACATTTTAACGACGGTGTCCAAGTGCTGATCGAGGATTACGTCCACGGGCTGTCGCAGAAAGTTGCGATCATCCTGATGACCTGCCTCAGCTATGGTGCGGCCGCGGTTGGCGTTTTCGCCATCGCCCGCATCGCGCTTTAACACACGCCTACGCTATACCGGAGACCGAGACATGGCTGCATATGAATATGAAACGCATGAATATGATGTCGTTGTCGTGGGGGCTGGCGGCGCTGGCCTGCGTGCGACACTTGGCATGGCAGAGCAAGGGCTGAAAACAGCCTGCGTGACCAAAGTTTTCCCGACCCGTTCGCACACGGTTGCGGCGCAGGGCGGTATCGCGGCGTCGCTGTCCAACATGGGCCCCGATAACTGGCAGTGGCATATGTATGACACGGTCAAGGGCTCTGACTGGCTGGGTGACACCGATGCGATGGAATACCTCGCTCGCGAAGCCCCAAAAGCGGTGTACGAGCTTGAACACTACGGTGTGCCTTTCTCGCGGACCGAAGCGGGCAAGATCTACCAGCGTCCCTTCGGCGGCCACACCACCGAATTCGGCGAAGGCCCCCCCGTGCAGCGGACCTGTGCCGCCGCCGACCGGACCGGCCACGCGATTCTGCACACGCTTTATGGTCAGTCGCTGAAGCATAGCGCGGAATTCTACATCGAGTATTTCGCCATTGATCTGATCATGTCGGATGATGGTGTGTGTCAGGGTGTGCTGTGCTGGAAGCTGGACGACGGCACCATGCACCTGTTCAGCGCCAAGATGGTTGTTCTGGCGACAGGTGGCTATGGCCGTGCCTATTTCTCGGCGACATCGGCGCATACCTGCACCGGCGACGGCGGCGGTATGGCGGCGCGTGCGGGCCTGCCTTTGCAGGATATGGAATTCGTGCAATTCCACCCCACCGGCATCTATGGCGCGGGCTGTCTGATCACCGAAGGCGCGCGTGGCGAAGGCGGGTATCTGACCAACTCCGAAGGCGAACGCTTTATGGAGCGGTATGCCCCCACCTACAAAGACCTTGCCAGCCGTGACGTTGTTTCGCGCTGTATGACGATGGAAATCCGCGAAGGCCGCGGTGTGGGCGAGAACAAAGACCACATCCACCTGCACCTGAACCACCTGCCCAAGGAAACGCTTGATCTGCGTCTGCCCGGGATCTCAGAATCCGCGCGCATCTTTGCAGGGGTGGACCTGACCAAGGAACCGATCCCGGTTCTGCCGACCGTACACTACAACATGGGCGGTATCCCCACCAACTATTGGGGCGAAGTGCTGGCACCGACCGAAGACGCGCCGGACCGCGTGGCACCGGGCCTGATGGCCGTGGGCGAAGCTGGCTGTGCCTCGGTACACGGGGCGAACCGCTTGGGTTCGAACTCTCTGATCGATCTTGTGGTCTTTGGCCGTGCCGCCGCGATCCGCGCGAAAGAGGTCGTCGACGCAGAGGCCCCCGTACCGACGCCGAACCAGAAATCGGTCGATGCCGCCTTTGAACGCTTCGACGGCCTGCGCTATTCCAAGGGCCAGATCCCGACCGCCGAGCTGCGCCTTGAAATGCAGAAAACCATGCAGGCCGATGCTGCGGTTTTCCGGACCGACAAGACGCTGAACGAAGGCAAGGTCAAGATGGACGAAGTCGCCGGCAAGATCGCAGACCTGCACGTGACCGACACATCGCTGGTCTGGAACTCTGACCTGATGGAAACGCTTGAGCTGACCAACCTGATGCCGAACGCCGTGGCCACAATCACCGCCGCTGCTGCCCGCAAGGAAAGCCGCGGGGCGCATGCCCACGAAGATTACCCTGATCGCGATGACGAGAACTGGCGCAAGCACAGCCTCGCGTATTTCGACGGGAACGCGGCAACGCTCAGCTACCGTGGTGTGCACCTTGATCCGCTGACCGAGGAATCCGAAGGCGGGATCGACATGAAAAAGATCGCACCCAAAGCACGGGTCTATTGATCTGAAACCCTGCCTCCGGTTTTGGGGGCAGGGGACCAAACCGGGGGCCATGCCCTCGTCCTGCAGGCGGAGGGCAGGCGACATGAAACAGTTTATCGCTATGACCATGATTTTGGCCGCGTCCGCTTGTGCGCAAGCAACGCAGCAGGTCGACAGCATCGCCCGCGAAGGCACCAAGGGGGTCATTACCGAAACCCTTGCCACGCGCTTTCCGCAGGTGCCCAAGCAGCTGATTACGCCCTTCACCGATTGTATCGTCGACAATGCCGATGCGGCTCAGGTGCGCGTTTTCGCCAAATCCGCCGTGATCGGTGTGGATGACACCACCGTCGCCACCGTGCGCGCGGTACTGTCACGCCCCGAAACCGTGCAATGCCTGTCGCGTTCCGCTGGCAGCGTCCCGGGGTTGCTGGGCTAATGGGTCACCCGAACGTCATGCCGGATACGCAGGGCAAGGATGCAGGCCATATGGCCGATCTGCGCGCGCAATTCCGTGACGGGGACACCAGCGAACGCACTCGCATCAAGTCGCAGCTTGGCCCCACAGAGGTGGAGTTCGCTGACATCCGCATGGTGGTGGACCCGCGCGACAACTATACCGAAACCTGCCTTTGGCTGAACGAATACCCGCCCGAGATCAAATCGCTCGTGGCTTTGGTCGAACTGGTGGAAGACCGCAACATGCTGGTCTTTGACATCGGTGCCAACTGCGGGGCCTATTCGATCCCGCTGGCGATGGCCGCGGGCGACGGGTCGCGCGTTGTGGCATTTGAACCTAACCCGCTGATGATTGGCCGGCTTGGCATGAACATCGCGCTGAACAATCTGACCGGCCGTGTGCGTATCGAAGGCTGCGCGCTGTCCGACCGCGAGGGCGAGGCGATGCTGAACTTCCGCGGGCACAACTACGGTCAGGCATCGCTGCTCCCGATCGAGGGTAAGCAACAAAACGGCGGCGTGCTGGTGCCCACACGGCCCCTGTCCGCCTTTACACACGCCGCACGGCACCATGACGGCACGATCCTCAAGATCGATGTCGAAGGGGCCGAGGAGGTCGTGCTGAACCCCATCCTCGCGCAGGGCAAAACCGGCGGCTGGCTGCCGGATGCGATCTTGATAGAGGTCCGCCATGCGGATCAGTGGGACGGCGACCTTTGTGCAGAGATACTGGCCGCCGGGTACCGTCAAACCCTGCGCGCCGAGGGAAATGCGCTTTACATCCGAAAGACGTAAGCGCCAGAATTGTAACGAACTGGGCAACTGCCCGACAGACCAGGAGAAGCGATATGGTTCAACTCACGCTCCCCAAGAACTCCCGGATGACGACCGGTAAAACATGGCCCAAACCCGAAGGTGCCAAGAACCTGCGGCAGTTTCAGATCTATCGCTGGAATCCGGATGACGGCAAGAACCCGGCCATCGACACGTATTTCGTCGATATGGACACCTGCGGCCCGATGATTCTGGACGCGCTGATCAAGATCAAGAACGAGATCGACCCGACCCTGACCTTCCGCCGGTCCTGCCGCGAAGGCATCTGCGGATCCTGCGCGATGAACATCGACGGGATCAACACGCTGGCCTGCACCTACGGCGTGGACGAGGTGAAAGGCGCGGTGAAGATCTATCCGCTGCCACACATGCCCGTGGTCAAGGATCTGATCCCCGATCTTACGCATTTCTACGCGCAGCACGCCTCCATCCAGCCGTGGCTTGAAACCAAGACGGCAGAGCCCGCGAAAGAATGGAAACAGTCGATCGACGATCGTGCCAAGCTTGACGGGCTTTATGAGTGCATCATGTGCGCCTGCTGCTCGACATCCTGCCCCAGCTACTGGTGGAACGGCGACCGCTACCTCGGGCCAGCCGCGCTGCTGCATGCCTACCGCTGGATCATCGACAGCCGCGATGAAGCCACAGGCGAACGTCTGGACGATCTGGAAGACCCGTTCAAACTGTACCGCTGCCACACCATCATGAACTGCGCCAAGACCTGCCCCAAGGGCCTGAACCCTGCCGCAGCCATCGCCAATATCAAGAAGATGATGGTCGAACGCACCGTTTGATCCCATCGCAACCTGCGCCTCCCGCGGCCCTATGGCGCGGGGGGCGTGACATGTGCCCCCTATGATCCTGATTGCCTTTGCCATCGCTTTTGCGATCGTCGCCTATTTTGCCTACCGTGATAAGGCGGTGCGTGGATGCCGCTGGCGCAAGGACAGTACCCGCGACAAAGGCAGCCTGCAGTTCTACCACTGTGTCGCCTGCGGAGCAGAGGCCTATACCGCCACCCAATCGGCCCCCCGCGACTGCAAGGCCAATGTCGGCGGCCGGCCTCTCTGACGCCGTGCGCGATGGCCTCAGGATCGGACCCAACCGTCAGGAGTTTCCGCTATGACACCGCCCCATGATGCCGACGCCCGCCGCGCTGTTGCGCCCGTGATCTGCTATCCCGTCGAAACGCTGCCCGTGCCTGACATGGCGCTTTACGGGCGCGCGCGCGAAACGCTGACCAAAGTGGACGAGGTCACCGTCGCCCCTCGTGACGCAAGCTGCTTTACCGTGCCTGCGGGACATTTCTTTCGGATCACCTCGGTCGAGGGGCCACAGGTCGGTGATCTGAACCTCTGGTCGCAAAATGATCTGTCCGAGCGGTTCTACTCCGGCAAAACCCGCGCGCTGCATGGCACGCATATCACCACTGGACAGCGCATGTGGAGCAGTTTTCCCACGCTGCGCCCTATGGCGACGCTGACCCATGATACGCTCGACTGGTACGGCATGGATGCCTTCGGCGGCTCGGTGCATGATGTGATCGGCACGCGCTGCGACCCCTATACCAACCAACTGTTGTCGGGCGGGCAATACCACCATTGCTGCCACTCCAACCTGATCCGGGCCTTGGCGGATCATCAGGGCATCTCCTACGCCGAGGCAGAGCCTTTCGTGCATGACGTGCTGAACGTCTTTATGTGCACCGGCTTTACCCGCGACACCGGCCAGTATTTCATGAAGGCTAGCCCCGTGCGCCCCGGCGACTACCTTGAGTTTTTCGCCGAGATCGACCTGCTTGGCGCGCTCAGCGCCTGTCCGGGGGGGGATTGCTCCGCCAAACACTCCTCGGACGTTGCCGCCTGCTATCCGCTGCTGGTAGAGGTGTTCGCCCCCGCCAAAGGCGCGCTTGATGGGTGGCAAAGCCCGTCCCCCAATGGCTACGACCGCAGCCACGGGGGCTAAGGGATCGGGGATAGCGCCCGGCCATACTTCCAAATGGATATAAATCCCCCGCGGAGCGTCCGACGGGGGATCATCGCGCATCAGCTGTTGGGGAAAGCCGCCTGTAGCGCGATTTCGACCATATCGCCAAAGGATTTCTCGCGCTCTTCCGCGGGCAGCGCCTCGCCGGTTTGCAGGTGGTCGCTGACCGTCAGCACCGCCAGCGCACGGCGTTTGTGGCGCGCGGCGAGGGTATAAAGCTCTGCCGCTTCCATCTCGACGCCCAGAATACCGTGGCGGGTCATCTGCTCGTCCAGATCGGGGCGTTCGGCATAAAAGACATCCGAAGAATAGATCCCGCCGACATGGGTTTTCGTGCCTTTCGCCTCTGCCGCGTCCACGGCAGCACGCAGCAGGGACCAATCGGCGCAGGGGGCGTAATTCATCTCGCGGAAGATACCGGAAGAAGGCGAGGTAATTGTCGTTGCGGTCATGGCAATAATGACATCGCGAATACCAACCTGCGGCTGCATCCCGCCACAAGATCCAATCCGAATAAGGGTTTGCGCGTTGTATTCGGAAATCAATTCATTGGCATAAATCGACAGCGAGGGCATCCCCATGCCAGAGCCTTGAATAGTGACGCGGTTGCCATTCCATGTGCCGGTGAAACCCAGCATGCCGCGCACTTCATTTACAAGTTTTGCATCTTTAAGGAATGTTTCCGCAGCCCATTTCGCGCGATACGGGTCGCCGGGCATAAGGACTGTTTCGGCAATATCGCCGGGTTTTGCGCCAATATGGATTGTCATGGGATGCTCTTTATATTTCCAAAGCCAAGAGGATGCGCCGAGGCGACGCAATAACCGCACGCTGTGCGCATGTCAGTCCGGTCTACAGTTCCAACGTTTCCGGATCGGTGCCGCTCGCGATCAGGTCGCGGAACCAGTTGGGCTGGCGGCCCTTGCCGGTCCATGTCTGGCTGGGATCTTCGGGGTTGGCGTATTTCGCGGCAGCTTTCGCGGCTTTGCCCTTTTTCGCACCGCCGGATACTTCATCCAGCGAGAACCCGTATTCGGCGGCTGCTTTTTCAGCGGCTTTGCGGGCTTCTACGCGGTCGCGTTCATATGCGTTTTTAATCGCCATCTTCACGTCTTCCAAATGCTGTTCCAGCTGTTTGTGGGACATTGTGCTTAGATCAATACTCATTCTCGCTCATTCCTTTGTCGAAAAGCCAATTAATGCTTTACGCCAAAAGAATGAACAAACAAAGAGTTTTTGAATTGGCCGCTTTTTATTCGGCGGCCACAGTTTCGGGATCGGCGAGTGTGACGATGTCTGCCATAATTGTATTCAATTCAAAGTCTTTTGGCGTGTAAACGCGGGCGACTCCCATAGCGCGCAATCTTTTGGCGTCTTCTTCTGGAATAATACCACCCACGATTACGGGAATGTGATCCAATCCGGCGGCGCGCATTTGTTTCATTAAATCCTCGACCAATGGAATATGCGATCCCGAAAGAATCGAAAGCCCAACAACGTGATGTTCTCCTTCGGCGGCGGCGGAAACAATTTCCGACGGCGTCAGGCGAATACCCTCATAGGCAATTTCCATGCCGCAATCGCGGGCGCGCACGGCGATCTGTTCGGCCCCGTTCGAATGGCCGTCCAGACCCGGTTTCCCGACAAGGAAGCTCAGCCGGCGGCCCAGACGGGTACTGACGGCATCCACGGCGTCGCGCAGGTCGTCCAGCCCCTCGGTCTTGTTTGACCGGCCTGATGCGACACCCGTTGGCCCACGGTATTCGCCGTGCACGCTGCGCATCTGTTCGGCCCATTCGCCGGTGGTAACCCCGGCCTTGGCCGCGGCGATCGACGGCTCCATGACATTGCGGCCTTCGGCAGCGGCGGCGCGCAGATCGGCCAGCGCCTTGTCCACGGCGGCCTGGTCGCGGCTGTCGCGCCACGCGTTTAAACGGTTGATCTGGTCGGCCTCGACCGCGGGGTCCACGACCATGATGCCACCATCACCCGTCATCAGGGGCGAGGGTTCGCCCTGTTGCCACTTGTTCACGCCCACGACGATGGTTTCGCCGGCCTCGATCCGGCCCAGACGGTCCGCGTTGCTTTCGACCAGACGGGACTTCATATAGTCAATCGCCGAAATCGCACCGCCCATATCATCAAGATTCGCCAGTTCAGCCCGTGCGCCCTCTTTCAGCGCTTCGACCTTGCGGTCCACGGCGGGGTTGCCATCGAACAGGTCGTCAAACTCCAGCAGGTCGGTCTCGTAGGCCATGATCTGCTGCATCCGCATCGACCATTGCTGGTCCCACGGGCGCGGCAGGCCAAGCGCTTCGTTCCACGCGGGCAGCTGCACGGCGCGGGCGCGGGCGTTCTTTGACAGGGTCACCGCAAGCATCTCGATCAGGATGCGGTAGACGTTATTTTCGGGCTGCTGTTCGGTCAGCCCGAGGGAGTTCACCTGCACCCCATATCGGAAGCGGCGGTATTTCGGGTCTTCAACGCCATAGCGGTCGCGGCAGATTTCGTCCCAAAGGTCGCCAAAGGCGCGCATCTTGCACATCTCGGTGACAAAGCGGATGCCCGCGTTCACAAAGAAAGAGATCCGGCCCACCAGCATGGGGAAGTCCTCTTCGGGGACGCGGGGGCGCAGGGCGTCCAATACGGCGGTGGCGGTGGCAAGGGCAAAGGCCAGCTCTTGCTCGGGCGTGGCACCGGCCTCTTGCAGGTGGTAGGAACAGACGTTCATCGGGTTCCACTTGGGCACGTTGGTATAGCAATATTCGGCCACATCCGCGATCATCTTGAGAGACGGGGCAGGCGGGCAGATATAGGTGCCACGCGAAAGGTATTCCTTGATCAGGTCGTTCTGCACGGTGCCTTGCAGCTTGGACACATCCGCGCCCTGTTCCTCGGCCACAGCAATATACAGCGCCAGCAGCCACGGCGCGGTGGCGTTGATCGTCATCGAGGTGTTCATCTGCTCAAGCGGAATATCCTTGAACAGGCTGCGCATATCACCCAGATGCGCCACGGGCACGCCCACTTTGCCGACTTCGCCGCGCGACAGGATGTGATCGCTGTCATATCCGGTCTGGGTGGGCAGGTCGAAGGCGACGGACAGGCCGGTCTGCCCTTTCAAAAGGTTCGCGCGATACAGCGCATTGGATGCCTCGGCGGTGGAGTGTCCGGCGTAGGTGCGGATCAGCCAGGGGCGGTCTTTTTGCGGTTGCGACATGGGGCGGCCTTTCGTGAATCGAATGGGTAATATTCTTGCGCTGGTCGATTGATACGTGAAACAATCAGGCGCTGTCAATTCGCTGCGTTGCGGCATGGGCGAAAGCCGCTGCGTTACGGTCGCGTGTGCCGTGCCTAGGGGTACCCTATGTGTGGTTGACTGTTTTATGTTGCCCAGACAGCGCGGGTCCTGCAAGGGTTGGGCGATGACGCAAACGATTGAACTTCCCGTCTGGCTTTTCGCGGTGATCCTGCTGTTCGCGGCTGTGACCGCGCTTAGCCATTTCCTGTTGCCCTCGGTCCGGTGGTTCTTTCGCAGACGGCTGGAGAAAGCTGTCGCGCAGCTGAACACGCGGCTGACCCGCCCGATTGAACCGTTCAAGCTGGCGCGGCGGCACGATATGATCCAGCGGTTGATCTATGACCCGCAGATCAGTCAGGCGATTGTGGATCACGCGCGCGCCGAAGGTATCCCCGAGAACGTCGCCTCTGAACAGGCGCGCCGCTATGCCCGCGAGATCGTCCCGAGTTTTAGCGCCTTTGCCTATTTCAGTTTTGGCATCCGGCTGGCGCGGTTTCTGGCGAATGCGCTGTATGATGTGCGCACCGGATCGCGCAACGACGCGGTGATCGAAGGTATCCCGTCAGACGCCACGGTCATCTTCGTGATGAACCACCGCAGCAACATGGACTACGTGCTGGTGACCTACCTCGCGGGGGAGGCGTCGGCGCTTAGCTATGCCGTGGGGGAATGGGCGCGTGTCTGGCCGCTCAGCCGGTTGATCCGGTCGATGGGGGCGTATTTCATCCGGCGCAAGTCGCGCGGCGCGCTGTATCGCAAGGTCTTGGCCCGCTATGTGCAGATGGCGACCGAAGGCGGGGTGACCCAGGCGATCTTCCCCGAGGGCGGGCTGAGCCTGAACGGCAAGTTGATGCCGCCCAAGATGGGTCTGCTTGGCTATGTGCTTGAGGCAGAGTTGAAAGACCGCGATGTCGTTTTTGTACCGGTGGCGATCAACTATGACCGTGTGCTGGAAGACCGCGTGTTGATTGCTGCGGACGCGGCAGGCACGCGCCGCTTCGATGCGCAAATCACGGTCATTTTGAAATTCATTGTTCGCAAGATCTGGCTGCGTATGCGCGGCAAATTCCTGCGCTTCGGCGAGGCGGTAGTCGTGTTCGGCACGCCGGTACATTTGCGCGACTATGGCGACGCGCCGAATGTGGACGGGCTGGCGCAGGATCTGATGGGGCGGATCGAACACGAGATGCCACTGTTGTTCGTGCCCTTGCTGGCGCGGGTGCTGTTGCTGGCGGAAAAGCCGCTGGATGGCGTCGCGCTGGAACAGGAAATGCAAGGCATGGCCGCGCGGGCCTCTGACGAGGCTACGGTTGTGGCGCAGGACTTCGCCGCCAATGTCGCCAGAGCACGCGATCATCTGGTGCAGCGCGGGATGATCGCGGCGTCGGATCGTGGCTATGCTCCTGCGGACGGGCAACGCCCTGCCTTGCGCTTCTACGCCAACTCTATCGCCCATTTCTTTGACAGATAGGTCACACACGCGAAACTCCTGCCGAAATTGCTGCGACTGCAAAGTCATAAAATTACAATTACAGGTCAAATGGTGTTGCATTGTTGCGCGAAGGATCATATTCCACCAGTAGACGCCGCGATTCTGCACTGCGGCACAAACCTATTCTGACTGTGGAGACCGACATGGCCTTGGACACGAATATCGCGCAATACGACGCACCGGAAAAAGACCTTTACGAGATCGGGGAAATCCCGCCGATGGGCTACGTTCCAAAGCAGATGTACGCATGGACCATCCGCAAGGAACGCCACGGGAACCCCAATACCGCGATGCTCGAAGAGGTCGTGGACGTGCCGACGCTCGACAGTCACGAGGTGCTTGTCCTCGTGATGGCGGCGGGTGTGAACTATAACGGTGTCTGGGCTGCCTTGGGCAAACCCATCAGCCCCTTCGACGGCCACAAGCAGCCCTTCCACATTGCGGGCTCTGACGCATCGGGCATCGTCTGGGCGGTTGGCGACAAGGTCAAACGCTGGAAGGTCGGCGACGAAGTCGTGATCCATTGCAACCAGGATGACGGCGACGACGAAGAGTGCAACGGCGGCGATCCGATGTATTCCCCCAGCCAGCGTATCTGGGGCTACGAGACCCCTGACGGATCCTTCGCCCAGTTCACCAATGTGCAGGCGCAGCAGCTGATGCCACGCCCCAAGCACCTGACATGGGAAGAGGCCGCTTGCTACACGCTGACGCTGGCCACGGCCTACCGGATGCTGTTCGGCCACGAGCCTCATGACCTGAAACCGGGCCAGAACGTGCTGGTCTGGGGCGCCTCGGGCGGTCTGGGGTCCTATGCGATCCAGCTGATCAACACCGCTGGCGCGAATGCGATTGGCGTGATCTCGGACGAATCCAAACGTGACTTTGTGATGGATCTGGGCGCCAAGGGCGTTCTGAACCGCAAGGACTTCAACTGCTGGGGCCAGATGCCCACCGTGAACACGCCCGAATATGCGGCTTGGTTCAAAGAGGCGCGCAAGTTCGGTGCCGCGATCTGGGAGATCACAGGCAAGGGCGTGAACGTCGACATGGTGTTTGAGCACCCCGGCGAGGCGACGTTCCCAGTGTCCACCTTTGTCTGCAAAAAGGGCGGCATGGTCGTAATCTGCGCGGGGACTTCGGGTTTCAACCTGACCTTCGACGTGCGCTATATGTGGATGCACCAGAAGCGTTTGCAGGGCAGCCACTTTGCCCACCTCAAGCAGGCGTCCGCCGCCAACAAACTGATGGTGGAGCGCCGTCTTGATCCGTGCATGTCCGAAGTGTTCACCTGGGCCGATCTGCCCGACGCACACATGAAGATGATGGCGAACGAGCATAAGCCGGGCAACATGTCCGTACTGGTGCAATCGCCCAAGACCGGCCTGCGCACGCTCGAAGACGCGCTGGACGCGAAAAAATAAGTCGGTGGCCCCTGTTCAGGGGGCGCTGACAACCGGCTGACCAGACACCCGCGCACCAATCCATCGGTGCGCGGGTGTTGTCGTATCCGGCATCACGTGGCGGTTTGGCACGGGCTGATTGCGCGAATAGCGGCGATGCCATCTGGCCCCCGGTGCCGCGCTGAATTAGGGTCGCGCCATGACAGTACCTGCCCTTACCTATTCCGCCGATCAGGCGGCTGCCTTTAACAGCGTGACCGAGATGTTGCGCCATGCGGGCATCGATCTGGATGACAATCTGCTGATGCCCCCTGCGGGCGGGGCGGACCAAGTGCTGGCGGTGACCGGCAAGGCGGGGTCGGGCAAAACACTGCTGCTGGCAGAACTGTACAAGGCGCTGGAAAATGCCGGCGTCGACATCGTTTCGGGCGATTACGAGCGCAAGAAGAAAGACAAGCGCACGCTCGCCATTCTGGCCCCCACCAACAAGGCGGCATCGGTCCTGCGGCTGCGCGGTGTGCCCGCGACGACGATCCACCGCATCCTCTATACGCCTGTCTATGACCCCGAATACGAACGCATCGCGGAATGGCTGGCGGGCAGCGGTGAACGCCCGGTGATCGAGGGAATGAACGAAGTCTCGCTGGACCGCGCCTTCGCGTTCTACGAGAACAATAAATCCATTCCCGGTGCCTTGGCCGCTGCGGGTCTGCGCGGCAGCGATTTCATCACTGGATGGAAGCGTCGCGAGGAACCGCTGGATATCGGGTTTGTCGATGAAAGTTCGATGCTGGATGACAAACAGTTCGAGGATCTGAAAGAGATCTTCCCGACGTTGCTGCTGTTTGGCGATCCGGCGCAGTTGGCCCCGGTGGGGCAGTCGGGCACGATGGTGTTTGAAAAGCTGCCCAAGGAACGGGTGCTGAACCTTAGCCGAATTCACCGGCAGCAGGCCGACAACCCGATCCTTGATCTGGCCCATGCGCTTGCCGACCCTGACCTGAGTTTTGAACAGTTCGAGCGTATGGTCGAAGACGCGTCAAAGAAGGACGACCGTGTCGTCTGGGGCCAGCGGGTCGAAGTGGACTTGATGGCGCGGTCGCCTGTGCTGGTCTGGCGCAATGCCACGCGCATCCGGCTGATCAACGCTTTCCGGTCGGTCTATGGCGCGCCCGAAGACGCGCTGCTGGAGGGGGAGCCGCTGATCTGCGACGGGATCGAGCTGCCGTTGAAACACCGCAAGAAACGGCTCGACCTTGAAGCGCGCGGCCTGATCAAGGGCGCGCAGGTCGTCTATCTGGGGGCAGGGCGCAAGCCGGGCTTTAGCCGCTTGCATGTGATGGGCGCGGAAGACCCGCAAATCTCTGCCGCGTCGATCGTGAAGATCGAAAAACCGGACGAGGAAGAACCCTTTATCCCCTTTGCCGCGCGCATGGGGGCGACGTTCTTGCATGGGGCGGCGGTGACGATCCATAAGGCGCAGGGTAGCCAGTGGGACACGGTGCAGGTCTTTGCGCCCGACCTTTATGCAGCGGCGCGGATGGGGCGGTCAGAGGCGGGGCAACCGCTGTGGAAGCGGCTGGCCTATGTGGCGATCACCCGCGCGCAAGAGCGGTTGATCTGGGTCGTGCGCAACCGCCTGTCGAAACCGTCCGGAATGCTACGGGTGGACGATCTGCGCGCGGCCCCTGCCGCCCCGCTGAGCCTTGAGACACAGACGGATGATCCGGCCTAGCCGGCCTAGCGGCGCAGCGCCGCAAAAAGGCTAGAGGCCCCCCAGCCCGCCGCGATGGCAATCGCCAGCGACAGCAGCCCGTAGACCAGCGCATTTTCCCGCGACAGGTTGAACAGCCAGCGTTCCAGCCCGACCTTGCGCACGTCGATCAACGTCCCGTATTGCGCCACGACGGACCCGCCGCGGGTCAGGAAAATGCGGGTGTTGTAATCGCCCTCGATCAAGGAGGCGGGCAGCTGCACCGTGGCGCGGAACAGGGTCTGTTCGTCCACGGTCACGCCTTCCTCGTCCAGTTGGTACTGGTTCGCCTTGCTGCGGATGCGCACAAGCGCGTCCGAGAAGGCGGCGGAATCCTCGATATTCATCGGTGCACCGACCGACCGGATCGCCCGCGGGACAGAGATCTTATAGCGCAGGTCCTCGGTGCGGTTCAGCACGTCCTGCAAGGGGCCACTGGTGGCGACGGCATAGAAGCTGGGGGCACGGTCGACCTCGACGGCAGCGGTGTTCACCCAGATGCCAAAGGTCTTTTCCTTGCGCCGTACCGTGACCGGGGCCGACGGGCCGGACACGGTCACCACGACCTCAAGCTCGGGGCCTTCGGGGATCGGGGTCTCGCGTTTGACGGCCCCGAAGATGATGATCTCGGACCCGTTGAAATTGGTGGAGATAGAGACTTCGCTTTGGTTCAGGCCCAGCACGATCGCCTCATCCGCGGTGGCGGAGAAAGACAGGCAGGCCAGCGCTGCCACCAAAAGGGCACGCAGACGGATCATGATGTGAACCCGACGGAATAAAGCTCTGCCGGCTGCAGCAACAGTTCCAGCGCCAGCTTGCCGCAGACGACCAGCACCAGAAGCGCAAGCAGGATCCGCAGCTGTTCCGCCTTGAGCTTGGTGCCAAGGCTGGTCCCGAACTGCGCGCCGATCACCCCGCCGATCAGCAGCAGCACGGCCAGTACGATGTCGACGGTATAGTTGGTGGTGGCGTGTAGCATCGTGGTAAACGCAGCCACAAAGATGATCTGGAACAGCGAGGTCCCGACAACCACCTTGGTCGGCATCCCCAGCAGATAGATCATCGCCGGCACCATGATAAAGCCGCCGCCCACGCCCATGATCGCGGCCAAAAGCCCAACAAACGCCCCGACCAGCAGCGGTGGGATGACCGAGATATAAAGCCCCGTGACCCGAAAGCGCATCTTGAACGGCAGCTTCTGGATCCACGTGTGTTTCTTGCGCGGGGGGCGTTTGCCGCTGCGGGTCTTGTACATCGCATTCAGCGATTCAATCAGCATCAGCCCACCGATGATGCCAAGGAAAACGACATAGCACAGGTTGACCAGCAGATCGACCTGACCCAGCGATTTGAGGTAGTTGAAGATGGTGACGCCCGCCGCGGCCCCGACCAGCCCGCCCGCCAGCAGCACGCTGCCCATGCGCAGATCCACCGTCTTGCGTTTCAGATGCACCAGCAGCGCCGAGAAGGAGGAGGCAACGATCTGGTTCGCGCCGGTCGCCACAGCCACCGCAGGGGGGATGCCGATGAAGAACAGCAGCGGCGTGATCAGAAATCCGCCCCCGACGCCGAACATGCCGGATAGAACGCCCACGATACCGCCCAACCCCAAAAGGAGGAACGCGTTGACCGACAGCTCGGCAATGGGCAGGTAAATTTGCATAGAAGCAGTTAGACCGATCCAAAGGTTGAAATCAATCGTGGATGCTGCGCCGCCGCAATTTGCGACGGCGCGGGGAGCGTTAACGCTCTTTGACGTAGGGCTCGCCGCCGGCACGGGGCGGGATCGCCTTGCCGACAAAGCCCGCGAGGATGATCACGGTCATCACATAGGGCAGGGCGGCCAGCAACTGGCCCTGAACCTTGAAGTTCACCAATGCCTCGATCACGTCGGGGCGGGTTTCCAGCGCGCCGAACAGGCCGAACAGCAGCGTGGCCCACAGCGCGTACCACGGGCGCCACTTGGCAAAGATCAGTGCCGCCAGCGCGATATAGCCACGGCCTGCGGACATATCCTTGATGAAGCCGGCCTGCAGCGCCGTGCTGAGGTAGGCACCGGCAATACCGCAAAGCACGCCACAGATCAGCACCGCGGCATAGCGCAGCCCGATGACGGAAACCCCAGCGGTATCCACCGCCGCGGGGTTTTCGCCCACAGCGCGCAGACGCAGGCCAAAGCGTGTCCGATACAGCAGCCACCATGTCGCAGGGACCGCGAGGAAGGCGAGGTAGACAAGGATCGAATGGCCCGAGATCAGCTCGGCATAGAGCGGGCCGATGATCGGGGTCTGGGCGATGTCATCGGCAAAGGGCAGGGTGATCGGATTGAACCGCGCCCCGCCGATCAGCGACGGCGTGCGACCGCCTTGCTGGAACCAGTCCTGCGCGATCAGCACCGTCAGACCGGCGGCAAGAAAGTTGATCGCGACGCCGGAAATCAGCTGGTTGCCGCGGAAGGTGATGGAGGCAAGCCCGTGCAGCAGGCTCAGCGCCATTGACGCGGCGATGCCGGCCAGCAGCCCCAGCCAGACGTTCCCCGTCAGCGACGCCACGGCCGCCGAAAAGAACGCCGCCGCCAGCATCTTGCCATCAAGGCCGATGTCGAAAATACCGGCGCGTTCGGAAAACAGACCGGCAAGGCAGGCCAGCAGCAGCGGTGTGGCAAGGCGCACGGTGCTGTCGAACAGTTGGATAAGCGTGATATAATCCATTATTCAGCAGGCTCCACCGGTTTGCGTTCGGGCTTGGGGGCCCGTGCGGCGCGCAGCGCCAGAAAGATTTTCTCGAGCGGCATACGCACCATGTTATCCAGCGCTCCGGTAAAGAGGATCACCAGCGCCTGAATGACGACGATCAGCTCGCGCGGGATCGAGGTCCAGAGCGCCAGTTCAGCACCGCCCTGATAGAGGAACCCGAACAGGATCGCGGCAAGGAAGACACCCAGAGGATGGCTACGCCCCATCAGCGCCACAGCGATCCCGATAAAGCCCGCGCCTTCCGTGGCGTTCAGCACCAGCCGTTCGGCTTCGCCCATGACGTTGTTGATCGCCATCATGCCCGCCAAACCACCCGAGATGATCATCGCGATCATCGTGATCTTGACCGGAGAGATACCGGCGTATTTCGCAGCGGATTCAGAATGGCCGTAGGCGCGGATCTCATACCCCAGCCGCGTGCGCCAGATCAGCACCCACAGGAAGATACAGGCCGCAACTGCCACCAGAAGCGAGATATTGGCGGGCGCGGCCTTGGAAAACTCGATCCCAAGCGGGGCAAGGATATCATGCAGCGTCGGCAGTTTGGTCGCGTCAGGAAAGCGCGCCGTTGCGGGGTCCATGCTGCCTTGGGGGCGCAGCATATTGACCAGAATATAGTTCAGCACCGCGGCCGCGATAAAGTTGAACATGATCGTGGTGATAACGATATGGCTGCCCCGTTTGGCTTGCAGGAACGCGGGGATCGCGGCCCAGGCGGCGCCGAACACGGCAGCCATCGCCGCTGCACCGATCAGGGCCAGCGACCAATGGGGCCACGGGATATACAGACAGGCCAGCGCCACGCCCAAACCGCCCAGCATCGCCTGGCCTTCACCACCGATATTGAACAGCCGCGCGTGAAAGGCGATGGCAACGCAAAGGCCGGTGAACATGAAGTTCGTGGCGTAATACAGCGTATAGCCCCAGCCATAGGTGCTGCCCAATGCGCCGGACACCATCAGTTTGACGGCCGCAACGGGGTCTTCCCCGATGCCCAGAATGACCAGCGCCGACAGGATCGCTGCCAGCAATAGCGAAATCAAAGGCACGAGGACGACCTCGGCCCATTTTGGCATTACGTCCATGTTACACTTCCTTATGCGGATCGCCGCCCGCATGGGCCAGATTGTCTTCGATCTCTTCGATGGAATGGGGCGCATCGGTATCGGTGATGCCCGCCATCAGCAAGCCCAGTTCCTTTTCATCGGTCTGGCTGGCGTCGCGGATGCCCATGACCTGACCGTCGAACATGACAGCCACCCGGTCGCTGAGTGCGAGAATCTCTTCCAGCTCGACCGAGACCAGCAGGATCGCTTTGCCCTGATCGCGCAGGGCGACGATCTGCTCGTGGATGAATTCGATCGCGCCGATATCCACGCCACGGGTCGGCTGGCCGATCAGCAGCAGGTCGGGATTGCGTTCGATCTCGCGTGCCAGAACGATCTTTTGCTGGTTCCCGCCGGAAAAGTTCTTGGCCGCCAGTTTGGGGTTTGGCGGACGCACGTCGAAACGTTCCATCTTTTCAACGGTGTCGGCCTTGATCGCGGCGTTATCCATCAACATGCCGCTGCGGTAGGCAGGGTCTTTGTGATAGCCGAAGGCAGTGTTTTCCCACGCCTGATAGTCCATGATCAGACCTTCGCGCTGGCGGTCTTCGGGGACATGGGCGATGCCGTGGTTGCGGCGGGATTGGCCGTCGGATTTGTTGCCGGTCAGGTCCAGAGCCGTGCCATTGACGCGCACGCTGCCCTTGCCGGTCTGGTATCCGCCCAGAACCTCAAGCAGTTCGGACTGGCCATTGCCGGCCACGCCTGCAACGCCAAGGATTTCGCCCGCGCGGACTTGCAGATCGATGCCGCGCAGACGCTCGACGCCCTTGTCATCAACGACGCGCAGCCCTTCGACATCCAGAATGACCGGGCCGGGGGCCGCGGGTTTCTTGTCAACACGCAGCAGTACCTTGCGGCCGACCATCAGCTCCGCCAGTTCGGCGGGTGAGGTTTCGGCGGTCTTGACGGTGGCGGTCATCTCGCCGCGGCGCATGACCGATACGGTGTCCGTCGTCTCCATGATCTCGCGCAGCTTGTGGGTGATCAGGATGATCGTCTTCCCCTCGGAGCGCAGACGCCCGAGGATGCGGAACAGCTGGTCCGCCTCGGCTGGGGTCAGTACGCCGGTGGGCTCATCCAGAATGAGGATATCGGCCTGACGATACAGCGCCTTGAGGATTTCCACCCGTTGCTGCATGCCGACGCCGATGTCTTGCACTAGCGCGTCGGGGTCCACCTTCAGGCCGTAGTCATCGGCCAGCTTCATCAGCGATTTGCGCGCCTTGGCCAGCGACGGTTTCAACAGCCGCCCGTCTTCGGCACCCAGAATGATGTTTTCCAGGACCGTGAAATTTTCAACCAGTTTGAAGTGCTGGAACACCATCCCGATGCCTGCGGCAATCGCGGCCTGGCTGTCAGGGATGTCGGTCTTTTTACCGGCGATAAAGATGTCGCCTTTATCGGCTTTGTAGAATCCGTAAAGGATCGACATCAGCGTCGATTTGCCCGCGCCGTTTTCCCCGATGATCCCATGGATCGTGCCGGGCATGACGCGGATAGAGATGTCTTTATTGGCCTGTACCGGACCAAAGGCCTTGGAGATGCCTTTCAGCTCGATCGCCGGAGCGGCAGTTTCCTGCCGCTCCGTATGTGTTGCAGTGCTCACGCTTAGAAGCTCAGGCTCGGGCAGCTGTCGTCGGACATGTAGTCATGTACCTCAAGCGACCCGTCTGCGATCTTGGCTGCTGCTTCATCCACAGCGGCCTGCATTTCAGCGGTAACCAGTGCCTTGTTGTGTTCGTCAATCGCGACGCCCACGCCTTCGTTGCCAACGCCCATGACGTTAAAGCCTTTTTCCATGCCGGGGCCATCGGACATCGCGTCAAACACAGCGTTGTCCACGCGTTTGATCATCGAGGTCAGGACCTTGCCCGGGTGCAGGTGGTTCTGGTTGCTGTCCACGCCGATCGACAGGATGTCTTCGTCCGCTGCGGTTTGCAGAACGCCAACGCCTGTGCCGCCCGCGGCTGCATAGACAACATCAGCACCCTGGCTGATCTGCGCTTTGGTCAGTTCGGACCCTTTTACGGGGTCGTTCCATGCGGCAGGGGTCGAACCGGTCATGTTCGAGATCACGGTCGCGTCGGGGTTCACGGCCAGAACACCTTGGGCGTAGCCGCAGGCGAATTTGCGGATCAGGGGGATGTCCATGCCGCCGATAAAGCCGACAGTGTTGGATTCGGAGGCCATCGCCGCCATCATGCCGACCAGATAGGACCCTTCGTGTTCGTTAAAGACAACGGAACGGACGTTGGGCGCGTCGACAACCATGTCGATGATGACAAAATCGGTATCAGGGTAATCGCCTGCCACCTGGCCAAGCGCATCACCAAAGGCAAAGCCGGTCATCACGATGGGGTTGGAGCCCGCTTCGGCGAAACGGCGCAGCGCCTGTTCACGCTGTGCTTCGGACTGCAGTTCGATCTCGCGGAAGCTTTCACCGGTCTCTTCGGCCCAGCGTTGCGCGCCAGCAAAGGCGGCTTCGTTGAAGGATTTATCGAATTTGCCGCCAAGGTCGAAGATCAGGGCGGGTTCGGCCAGAGCCGCACCGGCACTAAGAGCCGTGGCCGCAGCAGCGCCGAGGAATTTGGTCATAAGGGTCATGGAGTGTCTCCCGGTTTATTGTGTTGGGGCGCAAGCGCGAAGCCTTTGCCCGGTCGCAGTTCCGCGCTTGCGCCCGGTTCCGTCGATCAGATGTACGATACTGCGTAGCCCATGGGTAGGGTCAACCGGATTCTCAAGCGCTTGGGGATGATATTGCCTATTAACCGTGCGTAAACTGACGCGAAAGGATCAATGCATCAACGGATGGCGCATCTTTACGCTGATAATACCCGCGACGTGTGGCCGTCTGGCGAAACCCTACGGATGTGTAAAGCGCGATGGCAGCGGTATTGTCGGCGGCGACCTCTAGAAAGGCGGTGTCGGCCTGCGTTTCAAGCCCGTCCATCCAGCGTTGCATCAAGCGGCGGCCAATACCCTGACGTTGGGCTGCGGGATCAACGGCGAGGGTCAGCAGCTCTGCCTCTCCCGCGATGAGGCGGGTCAGGGCAAAGCCCTGCGGTTCCGCCAGATACGTCACAAAGGGGGAGGCCAGCAGATCGGCGATCTCTTGCGCCGTCCACGCACGGTCGTGCACAAAAGCGGCGGCGTGAATCCGCGCCATATCCTGCGGCGTCATGAAAAGATCGCGGGCGGTGTGTCGCGGGCCGGGGCGGCATCGGCGGGGCGCAGATACAGCGGGGCAGGGCGCGGGGTCCGGGTGCCAAGCTTCGTGGCGGCAATGCGTGCCGTTGCCTCTGCCACGGGCATACGAGGGGGCAAGGCGGTGCCGTTACAAAGTGCTGCGATCATATCGGCCTGATGACCCACACAGACGGGATCAGCGCGCGAGGGCACCGAAGGCAGATCATCCAGCCCACACATCACAGGGTCGCGGTCATCCATCGTGCCGAACACCTGCACGAACAGCTTGTCCTGCCGCGCATCGATGCTGCTGATGACAACGCCATCATGCCCGAAGGCCAGCGCCTGAAGATGCGAAACCCCTATCGCGGGCACCCCAAGGCCAAGCGCCAGCCCGCGCGCGGCCGAGACCGCGATGCGGATCCCGGTGAAGTTCCCCGGCCCGATGCCGACGCCAATCGCTGTCAGATCGCTATAGGTCACATCTGCGCTGGCCAGCACCTCGGCACATAGGCCAAGCAGCCGTTCGCCCTGACCCTTGTTCATTGGTTCCTCGACGCTGGCGATGATCTGGTCGCCCGACAGCAAAGCGGCCGCACAATGTGCGGCCGATGTATCAAACGCCAGGAGAAGAGGCGTCTTAGGCAACCGGGCGTACCTCGGTTACTTCGGGGATGTAGTGGCGCAGCAGGTTTTCGATGCCCATTTTCAACGTCAATGTGGACGATGGGCAGCCCGCGCAGGCCCCTTGCATGTGCAGATAGACAACGCCGCGTTCGAACCCGTGGAAGGTGATGTCGCCGCCGTCCTGTGCCACGGCAGGGCGCACGCGGCTGTCCAGCAATTCCTTGATCTGGCCGACGATCGCACCGTCTTCGCCGGTATGCTCCGCATGGCCCGACGCGTGGTCATGGCCGGTTTCCATCACCGGCTGGCCGGATTGAAAATGCTCCATAATCGCGCCAAGCAGGGCGGGTTTCAGGTGGTCCCATTCGATCCCGTCAGCCTTGGTGATGGTCACGAAATCGGTGCCGAAGAACACGCCGGTCACGCCTTCGACAGCGAACAGACGCGTGGCCAAAGGCGAAGCGCTGGCGGCTTCGGGGGCGGGGAAATCGGCGGTGCCCATTTCTAGCACGGTCTGACCGGGCAGGAATTTCAACGTTGCGGGGTTGGGCGTGGATTCGGTCTGAATAAACATCACATGCTCCTGAAAGGGTTGATGCAGATATGCGACCTGAACGCGCGCAAGTCAAGGTTTGGAACGATTCTAAGTTTGCGACGGCCTGCAGTGCCGCCTCAGGTGATCATCTCGAGCCGTTCTTTGCTCATGTCACCGGGAACGATGGTGATCGGCACCGGCAGCGAGCCTGCGTTGCGGGAAAGCTGGGTCACCAAGGGGCCGGGGCCAGATTTCTTGTCGGTGCCCGCGCCAAGCACCAGCACGCCGACTTCGGGGTCATCGGCCAGCTGGTTGATGATCTCGTCCACGATCACACCTTCGCGAATAACCAGCGCGGGCTCCACGTTCAGCCGGTCGCGCATCCATTTGGCGAAGACCTCGAAATGCACCTCGATCCGCTCGCGGGCTTCTTCGCGCATGACCTCGGCCACACCGATCCAGTGGTTGAATTCGTCAGGCGGGATGACCGACAGCACCACCACCCCGCCGCCAGAGTTGGACGCCCGCATCGCGGCAAATCGCATGGCGTTCAGGCATTCGCGGCTGTCATCCAGCACAACCATAAATTTACGCATAGCATCCTCCTGTTGAACGGCGGGGGGCGGGGTCAGCCACGGTCAGAGGCCGCCCAATCCCAATACATCTCGCGCACGCGGCGGGTCATGGGGCCGATCTGGTACTGCGTGTCGTCAAACGCTTTGACCGGCGTGACCTTCATCATATTGCCGGACAAAAAGACCTCGTCCGCGGCATGGAAGTCATCAAAGCCTAGTACGGTCTCGTGCACCTTGATCCCGTCGGCGCGCATGTTCGACATATGCCGCGCGCGGGTGATACCGGCCAGAAACGTGCCATTGGGGATCGGGGTGAACACCTCGCCATCCTTGACCATGAACACATTGGCAGAAGCCGATTCGGCGACATTGCCCATGGCGTCGGCGACCAGCGCGTTGCCAAAGCCCTTGGCGCGGGCTTCAACCATCATGCGGGCGTTGTTGGGATAAAGGCAGCCCGCCTTGGCGTTGACGACATTGTCTTCGAGCACGGGACGCCGGAAACGGGTCCGTGTCAGCGTCGTGGCCGCATCGGGTGCCGCCATAGGGATCTGTTCTAGGCTGATGGCAAAGCCGGTCGCGTCCTTTAACGGCACGATCCCCAGCTCGTCGCCCGCCAGCGCCCAATACATCGGGCGGATATAGACGGCGGCGTCCTTGGGGTAGCTTTTCAGACCCTCGCGTACCATCTCGACCATATCGGCGGTCTCGACCGTGGGGGTGATCATCAGCGCCTTGGCCGACCGGTTGATCCGCGCGCAATGCGCCTCCAGATCGGGGCTGAGACCGTCGAACAGCCGCGCGCCGTCGAATACGGTCGTGCCCAGCCACGCACCGTGGTCCGCGGCCTTGATGACAGAGATGTCACCTTCGTGCCAACTGCCTTCGTAAAATGTCTTGATATCTGTGCCAGTGGCCATTGCGTGTCCTTTGGTTACCGCTTGGGCGCGGTGCGGTAGATGCCCTCGGGCAGGTTCAGCGCGGCTGTCAGATCGTGCAGCTGCTCGGGCGAGAGGCTGATCTTGCAGACAGAGTTGGTGCGCGGGTCCCATTGCTCGAATGTGATAACGCTGGCAAAGGCCTGCACCGTCACATCTTCACGCAAGGGTGCTTTGCCTTCGTCGATCAGAGTGATCACACTGGCATCGAATTCGTGTTCAATCGTAAACATGAAGGCACAGTATTCTTTCGGCGGTCCAATGCAAGAGCAGCACTGCGCCGTCTGTTCAAATCCACGCCGCCGCGTTAAAACGGTGGCAGATCTATTCGTTGCCCTTTTGAGGATGCGTTACGTGATGTTGAGATACTGTCTTGCTCTGGCCGCTGCGGCATTTATGGCTGCCTGCGAACCGACGACCATGTCGGGGCCTGTCTCTACCCAACCTGAGCAAGGGCAACCCGCTAGTTTTTCCGCCAATGAATCCGCCCGCAGCTTTATCCGCGTGTTGCAAACGGTCGAACCTGTCGCTGAACGCGAATGTCGCGTGCGGACCTCGCAGGTGAATTGCGATTTCAACATCGTGGTCGATGACCGCCCCGGCCAGCCCGCCAACGCCTACCAAACCGAGGATAAGGCCGGGCGTCCGGTCATCGCCTTCACGCTCGCCCTGATCGCGGATGCGCGTAACGAGGACGAGCTTGCCTTTGTCATGGGGCACGAAGCTGCCCACCACATCGAAGGGCATATCGCACGCCAACAGCAGAACGCGGTCGCCGGTGCGGTGATCTTTGCCGGTCTCGCCACGCTGAGCGGGGGCGATGCCACCGCGGTCGAATCGGCACAGCGCCTTGGGGCGCAGGTGGGCGCGCGGACCTATTCCAAGGACTTCGAGCTTGAGGCAGACGCCTTGGGCACCATTATTACCGCACGCGCAGGGTATAACCCGCTGCGGGGGGCCGAATTCTTTACCCGTATTCCTGACCCCGGTGACCGTTTCCTGGGCACGCACCCGCCCAATGCATCGCGTCTGGATACCGTACGGCGGACCGCGGCGGGGCTGTAACGGCACCGCATGAAGCAGCTTGGCCAGATACTGACGGACCGCGGGTCCAAATATGCCGTGTCAGGCTGCCCCGCGTCCGATCGCGCCGCCGTGGATGCTGCGCTGAAAGAGCTCAAGCGCGATAAATCCTATGCCAAGGCAACCCACAGCACCTGGGCAGTGCTGCTGTCAGACGGCGGCCCGCTGAAAGGCGATGATGGGGAATCCGGTGCGGGGATGGTGATCATCCGGATGCTAGAGCGTGAGGGGCTGGAGGATCACCTGATCGTGGTCACGCGCTGGTATGGCGGGAAACATCTGGGCGGTGACCGGTTCCGCCACGTGCAATCCAGCGTGCGCGCCTATCTGGAGGCGGCCTGACACGGGCTTACAAGCTGATAGAGATGGCGGCGAAAAAGCAGATAGAGGCAGCAAGCACAAAGCTGTGCCATATCGCATTCTGAAAGCGCATGCCGGGGTGTGCAAAGACGATCGTCCCCAGCGTATAGATCAACCCGCCGATGCCAATCAGCGTCAGCGCCGTGGTCGGCAGGTTTTGCCACATTGGCCAGACCAGCAGCACAGACAGCCACCCCATGCCAAGATAGAGATACAGCGACGCTTTAGACTCCGTGCTCCAGAAAGACAGTTTGGCGACCGCGCCGATAATGGCCAGCGCCCAGACCACGGCGAGGATGCCATAGGCGAACCCCGTTCCGATGAGCACAACAAACGGTGTGTAGGTGCCCGCGATCTTGAAGTAGATCGCCGCATGGTCAATCCGCCCCAGCAGGGCGCGGGTACGATCAAACGGCAAAAGGTGGTAAATCGCCGACGCCAGAAGCGACAGAACGAAGCAGGCCGCATATACCAGCGTCGGAGTAAGCTGCTCCCCCTGGCTTGCAGCATAGGTTGTCAGCAGGATTGTTGCCGGTATCGCAAATCCCAGACCCAACACGTGGATCGTGCCATCGGCGAGAGTGTCAGCGGTTGGGTGCGGATAAGCCATAGGTCAAATCTAGCACCCGTTTGCAACATTCCCATGTCAGATTTCGTCTAATGCATGGCGCTTTGGTATCTCGACCTATCCATTCGTATAGGAGGTTATGCCGACGCGTGGCGCGCGTCCGGATCAACGGGGTTTATTGCCGTCGATCCAGCGCGACATCATCGTCTTGTCGCGGAAACACTCCTGTGGGATATCGCGGCGCTTCAGGCGGGCGATGCGTTCGGCAAAAGCGACCTGCTTTGACGAAGGATACTGCGAAAACGGCCCGTCCACCGGTTTGGGCTTATGGGCGTCGATCCATTCAGACAGCGCGGCGCGGTCGGTCAACGCCCGCTTTGGAACAGGCGCGCCGGTCTTGAGGCTAAGTGAGGTAGCATAGTGCATCTGCTTCTCCGTCGGCGGCAAAGCGGCGCGCGCGTCGCGGGCTGAAACTTCTGCACGGGCAGGTACGGCCCCGTTGTCGGGATCGAACATGCCGGGAAACTGCGGTTGGTAGGACATTGTGTAGGCCCCCTTGTTCTGGTTAGAACATATATAGAACATCGCGTGCGCTTTTCAAGGGTTTCACCTCTGATACGCCATCATATGTCTATATGTAGGGTGCGGACTTACTATTTCCACTACATGGGCTGTGCCTGCAATCGGGCCTGCCTGCGCGAATAGGAACGCCAGGGCGCTCGGATTGTTCCACGGTTGAGAAGGGGGGAGGGCGGTGGCCTAGACCACGCGCCCCCAAAGATCGTATTCGCCGGCTTCTTCGACTTCGACGGTCACGATCTGGCCCATGCTCAGGTTTTCGAACCCTTCGTCGATGAACAGGTTGCCGTCGATCTCTGGCGCGTCTGCCTTCGTGCGGCAGGTGGCGGCCTCGTCGTCGATCTCGTCGATGATCACATCCATGCGGCGACCGACTTTGGCTTCCAGCTTGGCGGCCGAGATGGCTTGCGCCTTCTCCATAAAGCGGTTCCAGCGGTCCTGTTTGACCTCGTCCGGCACGTGATCGGGGAGCGCATTTGACCGCGCCCCGTCAACGTTTTCGTACTGAAAGCACCCCACCCGGTCCAGCTGCGCCTCGTCGAGCCAATCCAGCAGGGTCTGGAACTCTGCCTCTGTCTCGCCGGGGTAGCCAACGATGAATGTCGACCGCAGGGTGATGTCGGGGCAGGTGTCACGCCACGCGGCAATTTCATCCAGCGTCTTAGCTGCCGCCGCAGGGCGGGCCATGCGTTTCAGCACGCCGGGATGTGCATGCTGGAAGGGAATATCCAGATAGGGCAGCACCAGACCTTCAGCCATCAGCGGGATCAGGTTGCGCACATGGGGGTAGGGGTAGACGTAGTGCAGCCGTAGCCACGCCCCGAGCGCCCCCAGATCACGGGCCAGATCGGTGATATGCGCGCGGTGGCCACGGTCTTCGGCATGTTTGATATCGACGCCGTAGGCCGAGGTATCCTGAGAGATCACCAGCAGTTCGTTCACGCCGTTCTGCACCAGCTTTTCAGCCTCGCGCAGAATCGCATGGGCAGGGCGCGATTGCAGGCGGCCGCGCATGTCGGGGATGATGCAGAACTTGCACTTGTGGTTACAGCCTTCCGAGATCTTCAGATAGCTGTAGTGGCGCGGCGTCAGGCTGACGGCCTGCGCAGGCAGCAGATCGATAAACGGATCGGGCGAAGGCGGCACGGCCCCATGCACCGCGTCCAGCACCTGTTCATATTGGTGCGGGCCGGTGACGGCCAGAATACGCGGGTGATGTTCGCGGATATAATCCGGCTCGGCCCCGAGGCAGCCGGTCACGATCACTTTGCCATTTTCGTTCAGCGCCTCGCCAATCGCGTCAAGGCTTTCGGCCTTGGCGGAATCAAGGAAGCCGCAGGTGTTCACAATCACCGCATCCGCCCCGGCGTAATCCGGCGACACGCCGTAGCCTTCGGCGCGCAGGCGCGTCAAAATCCGTTCGCTGTCGACCAGCGCCTTGGGGCAGCCCAGCGATACCATGCCGATGGTCGGCTGGCCGGGGCGGGACGGATTGCTGATCTGGGCCTTTGGCGCAAGATCGGGGCGTAGATTTGGTGGGTTTGTGCTCATGAACTGCGCTATAAGCCATGCAAAGGGTCTGGGAAAGGCCCCGCATCAGGCAAGGAGACGGGCGATGAAGTGGATTATTCGGGCAATTGGCATACTGCTGCTGATTTTGGTGGTCGCGGTGGGGTCGCTGTTCTTGCTGCCCGCCGACCGTATTGCGCGAATCGCGGCGGACCAGCTGCGCAACCTGACAGGGCGCGAGGTCACGATCACGGGCGATGTGGGGCTGACCTTCTGGCCGGTGCTGGGGGTGACCGCAGGCGGGCTCGAGGTCGGGAATGCCGATTGGGCCAAGGATGGGGCGATGCTCTCGGCCGCCAATGCCGCCATCGGGGTTGATGCGATGGCGCTGATCCGGGGCGAGATCAAGATCACCAACATTGAAGCCCAAAGCCCCACCATCCGGCTGGAGCAACGCCGCGACGGGCGCGCCAGCTGGCAGTTCAGCGACGGCGGCGGCGAGGCAGCCATCGAGACCGCTCCGACCGCGCCTGCGCGCAGCCCGCGCCCGCTGACGATCCAGCGGCTCAATATCACCGACGCCACGTTGATCTATGATGCCGAGGGCAGCGATCTGGTGCGATTTGACGGTGTGGACCTGTCGCTCGACTGGCCCGAACGGGCGGGCGATGCGGTGATCAAGGCCGCCCTGCGCCCCGCGGCCGATCGCGTGTCGATCGAGGCGACGATCAACCGGTTTGACCAATTCCTGAACGGCGACATCCGCCCGCTGCGTGCCCGTGTGGACACCAAAGGCGGCGGCGTCTCGCTGACCGGACGGGCGGGGCTGGCTGGCGCTGTCGCGGGGGATCTCTGGCTCAAGACGTCGGACACGGGGCGTTTTCTGGCAGCGCTCGGGGTGGCTGACATCGCACTGCCGCAGGGCTTGGGAAAGACGGCGGATATCAACCTTGATCTGACCCTGACGCCCGACCGGCACTTGGCCCTGCGCGAGGTGGTGGCCGATCTGGGCGGGAACGCCCTGACCGGTGCGGCGGATATCACGCTGAACGGCACGCCCGATGTGAACGCGCAGATCAACGTCGGCGCGCTGGACCTGACCGGCTTTGCAGGCAGCGCCCCCAGTGGCGCCGCGCCCGCGTCCAGCACCCCCGCGTCTGCGTCCCCGACAGGGTGGTCGAAAGCACCGATAGATGCGTCCGCGCTTTCCGCCTTCAACGGCGAGGTCGCACTGCGGGCAGATAGCATTGATCTGGGCACGCTGAGCTTGGGCGCGACGCGCGTATTACTGCGCAACGACCGGTCGCGTCTGGTCGCCGAGCTGCGCGAGATCAGGGCCTATGCCGGTGTGATCAGTGGCGAGTTCGTGGTCAACAACCGCAACGGCCTGTCGGTGGGCGGGGCGCTGAACGCGACCTCCATCGCCATGCAGCCTTTGCTGCAACAGACCGCAGGGCTGGGCCGGTTCCACGGTACGGGCGATGCAGAGGTATCTTTCCTCGGGTCCGGCGCATCGCTGGACGCGATCATGCGGTCGCTTAGCGGATCGGGCGCGGTGAATGTCGGGCGTGGTCATATCGAGGGGATCGACCTTGATGCGCTGATGGGCAATTTCGACGTCGAGGGTGGCACGACGGTCTTCGATTCCCTTGCCGCGACATTCGACATGGATCAAGGCGTGCTGCGCAACGACGACCTGCTGATGCAGCTGCCGAACTTTACCGCCACGGGCACAGGGCAGGTGGGGCTGGGGGCGCAAACGCTTGATTATACCGTCACGCCCAAGGCACTGCGGGTGAACGGCGATCGGGGGCTGGCCATTCCGGTGCGCATCTTCGGGCCGTGGGCCGCACCGCAGATCAAGCCTGATTTGCAGGCGGCGCTGGACATGAACTTTGCCAAGGAAAAGGAACAGGCCCGCCAAAAGCTGAACGAAAAGCTGGAGGAGGAACTGGGCGTATCGCGGCAGGACGGGCAATCGGTCGAGGATGCGGTGAAACAAAAGGTAGAGGACGAGCTGCGGCGCGGGCTGTTCAAGCTCTTTGACTAGCGGCGCGCCACACGGGCGGTGTATTTCCAAAACCTCAGTTTGGAAAATTGCGATTTTCCGTGGCGTTTTGCGGGCGAGGGGCGGTACGGGCCCTTCGCCGCCCCCACCCCGTCTTTACCTGTCGCGGCGGGGGCGTTAAGGCTGGTCGCCAAGCGCAAGGAGCACCTCCATGGACAATGATCTTTTCAACTCTTTCATGACCGGACCTGACGAGAATGGCCGCTTTGGCGATTTCGGGGGGCGGTTTGTGTCGGAAACCCTGATGCCGCTGATCCTCGAACTGGAAGCGGAATATGAAAAGGCCAAGACGGACGACAGCTTTTGGGCCGAGATGGACGACCTGTGGACCCATTATGTCGGTCGCCCCAGCCCGCTGTATTTCGCAGAGCGTCTGACCGAACATCTGGGCGGTGCCAAGGTTTACATGAAGCGCGACGAGCTGAACCACACCGGCGCGCATAAGATCAACAACGTGTTGGGCCAGATCATTCTGGCGCGGCGCATGGGCAAGAAACGGATCATCGCGGAAACCGGTGCGGGCCAGCACGGTGTGGCCACGGCCACCGTTTGTGCCAAGTTCGGTCTGCAATGTGTTGTCTATATGGGCGCGCATGATGTTGAACGGCAGGCCCCCAACGTTTTCCGCATGCGTCTGCTGGGGGCCGAAGTGATCCCCGTTACCTCGGGCCGTGGAACGCTGAAAGATGCGATGAACGACGCGCTGCGCGATTGGGTCACCAATGTGCGCGACACATTCTATTGCATCGGCACGGTCGCAGGGCCGCACCCCTATCCGGCGATGGTTCGCGACTTTCAGGCGATCATTGGCAAGGAAGTGCGCGAACAGATGGACGCCGCCGAAGGCCGTCTGCCCGACACGCTGGTCGCCGCGATCGGTGGCGGGTCGAACGCGATGGGGCTGTTCTATCCGTTCCTTGATGACAAGGACGTCAATATCATCGGCGTCGAAGCCGGCGGCAAGGGCGTGAACGAAAAGATGGAGCATTGCGCATCATTGACCGGTGGCCGCCCCGGCGTGCTGCACGGTAACCGCACCTATCTGTTGCAGGACGACGACGGTCAGATCCTTGAAGGCTTCTCTATCTCGGCGGGGCTGGATTACCCCGGGATCGGGCCCGAACATTCCTGGCTGCACGACATTGGCCGCGCGAAATATGTGTCTATCACCGATAAAGAGGCGCTTGAGGCGTTCCAGCTGAGCTGCGCGCTTGAAGGCATCATTCCTGCGCTCGAACCCAGCCACGCGCTGGCGCATGTGATGAAGATCGCACCAGAGCTGCCCAAGGATCACATCATCTGCATGAACATGTGTGGGCGCGGCGACAAAGACATTTTCACCGTCGCCAAGGCGCTTGGTTTTGACATGAAGGTCTGAGGATCAGACGAAAGCCTAGACACTGACGATCACGAAGGGGGCGGCGCATCGCCCCCTTTTCTTTTGGCGCTGGCCCTATCGGGTCAGCTCTAGGATATCAAAGTCGCTTTCGACCACCGGCGCAGGAAACATCAGCCGAGCCCGCTGGTTGCTGACACGTTCGAACACCGCGACATCGGGTTGCATCGTGCCATCACCGGCAAAACCGGGTGGCAGGGCGTCGTAAGCGGGCGGCACCTCTCCCGCGACATAGCCAACGCCAGCATAGACCGCACGCCCGTCTCGCAGCGTGATGACCCCCGTGGTGCGCTGCGACCCGCTGAGCTTTTCAAACAGATACCCGTTGCCCTGAAAGGTCAGGCGGCATTTGAACGGGCTATAGACCACCAGCGCGGGCAGGCCGCCCAGTTTCATCGTGCGGCAGGACCAATCGCCTGCCAGCCCCTCGTCAAAGGCAACCTGCGGTGTGCCGGACAAGGCGCGCGACAGAGCGGCCAGATCATCCGCGCTGCCGCTTTGGAACGCTTGCAGCAGGGCATCGCCCGCCGTGGCCTCGAACCGGTCGAGGCGAAGCTGCTCTTGCGGGCGCAGGGCGTCTTGGGCGATGGCTGGGGCGGCGCAGAGCACTGCGGTGAAGACAGCAGTCAGGGCAGCAGTCAGGCGCAGCATCAGTCTGCCCCGCCGTTAGGGCGCAGGGCATGGGCCTGCAGGATATTTAGCGGCACGATATCCAAGGCGCGCTGATGGGTTGCCTCAAGATGCACCTTTGGCGCGCAGCCCTCGACCGCCGCTTGCAAGAAACGCCCCGCACAAAGACACCACGGATCGCCCGCCGACAGTCCGGCAAAGCCGAATTCGGGGCGCGGTGTGCTGAGGTCGTTGCCGACATATTTGGAATAGGCCAGAAACTCGGCCGTCATGATCGCGCAGACCGTGTGGCTGCCCTGATCGGCGGCACAGGTGTTGCACGACCCGTCGCGGAAAAAGCCCGTGACGGGGTCGCTGCCACAGACGGCCAGCGGGCCGCCAAGGATATTGATGCTTTCGTCAGGTGTCATGTGCCCCCCAAGGCTGCGCTGATCTGGCGGAAGATGGCGATGTTCTGATCGCTGACCCCGGCCTCGCGGAACTTGCGGTCGGCGGCATTGGTCGCAATCACCACCCCGTCAGCGCGGTTGATGTAGATATACTGACCATACACACCGCGGGCCATGAATTCACCCTCTGTCGCACCTTGGGGAATCCACCACTGATAGCCATAGCCGATCTGCCCCTCTGCCGTCGGGGCCGATGGCGCGGTAGAGGCGGCGATCCAGTCTGCCGGTACAATTTGCTGACCGTTGTAGCGACCGTTTTGCAGGAACATCTGCCCCATGCGGGCGTAATCACGGGTCGTCAGGTTCAACCCGCCCAAGACAAAGGCGACACCCGCGCCGTCCGTCACGTAATAGGGCGCGTGCTCCAGCCCCATGGGGGTGATGACCTTTTCCGACAAAAGATCGGTGACGGACCGGCCTGTTGCCCCCCGAACGACCATGCCGATGACATGGGTGTCGATCGACACATACTGCCACTGGCTGCCGGGCGTGGTGAAAGTATCTTTCAGGCTTGCGGTGAAATCGTCCAACTCTCCGCCAAGGGCGAGGGCGCGGCCCATCTTGTTGATGTCGGAATCCGGGTCGAGGTAATCTTCGTCAAAAGTAACCCCGCTGGCCATGTTAAGCACGTTGCGCAGCGTCGCCCCGTCATAGGCGGTGCCTTTCAGCTTGGGCGCATAGGTCGTGACGGGGTCGTCAAGCGATGCAATCGCCCCTTCGTCCAGCAGGATACCCACAAGGGCGGAAAGGTAGCTTTTGGCGACAGACCAGCTGATCCGCAGATCATCGGGCTGGGTGCCTTTAAAGTAGTTCTCATAGACAATCTGACCATCTTTCAGCACAACCAATGCCGTCACATCCCGCGCTTCGATCCAGTCGTTGACCTCGGCAGGGGGGGCGTATTCGGGTCCATAAGAAAGCTCTGCCGTGGGGCCATCACCGCGCGACAGAGGCTTGGACAGGAAGGCGTCGTCCATATGGCTGAAGTTATGCACGATCTTGTCTTCGGCAAAGAGCGAGTTCACCGCCAGCAGCCGCGTGACCTCTTCGCGCTTCCACAGGCCGACAACGACCACAGCCACCACGAGAGCCAGTAAAATACGGCCCAGCCATTTCCCGAATGTGCGCATGAAATCCTCCCTGATATGCGGGGATACCCAAGCACGAAGGCTGCGGTGGTGCCAGATAAACTTGGCGTCAGCCGGTGTAGGCCCAATCGATCCAGCGACCGTGGAAATCGACCCGCGCCAAGGGCAGGGTGATGTCACCGGGCCAGAGCCTGAGCGTCAGCGCGGCCCCCTTGAGGCCCGATCCGTCCTGCTCCATCGACAGCCATGCCAGCGGGCGGTTGCGCGTGGCGCGTTTGCCAGCAGCCTCGATCAACGCTTGGCCACGGGCCTGTGCCGCTTTGGGAAAATACTGCCACGCGACGGTGTGCTGGATCAGGTGCAGACACCCTTCGGGGGATTGGGGCAGGGTGCGCGCCAGCCAGTCAATCGCATCGCCGCGTTGCACCTGCGCCGTCATGACAGAGGCCGCGGTCCGCGTCAGTGTCAGGCGTTCGGGTTGGTCTGCCCAGATATAGGACATCAGCCGCAACAGGTGGTCGGGCCGCGTCGGGTCCAGCGGGTTCAGATCAACGCCGCGACGTTTTTCGACCTGCGGGTTGATCGCCGGTGGCAGTTTGCCTGTCCAGTCAGGCGACAGCAGGATTGTGGACATGTTCGACCCGAAGCGATGCCCCTCAATCTCGAGCACGAAGTGGTCCCACATCAGGTTGAGCCCGCCGCTGGCCCCGAGTTCGGATAGGCGGATCGGCAGGTTGAAATGCTGCGCCGCGACGCGGGCCCCGGCGATCAACGCGGCAGAGCGGCGGACCTCGTTCGTTTGCGGCGCGCTGTCGGTCCAATCAAGCAAGAAGGCTTCATGCGTGGTGATCGCGTCGCGCACGGCCTCTGACAGGGCTTGGTCGCTCGCCTTGTGCGGGGGGTAAACGGCCATCAGCGCAGGCGCTTTGCGTTTCAACACCAGCGCATGCAGCCCGCCCGCGATGCGCAGGGGAAGGGACGCGCCCGACGGGCCGATATCCCCTTTGAGCGCCGCAAATTTACGGCCAAGGGCTGTGTCGGCGGGCCAGTCCCGCGCCAGCACGCCCATCAACTGCCCCATGAAGGGAGACCCAAGTGCGATGCAATGCACGGCTTGCTCTTCAAAGGCGGCTTGCAGTGTCACTTGAACCGGTCCAACAGTTTTTGCATGGCGCTACGGTCGTCGGTCTGGGGTGCAGGCTCTGCCTTGGGCTGCGTTGGGGCCGGTTGCACGGGCTTTGGCGCAGGGGCTTGAGCTTTGGCCGCAGTGCCCGCGGGTTTCTTGGTGCCCGTGCCGGATCGTGGCGGGGCAACACGCAGGGCCACGGCGTTCATGAACTTGGCCGTATCGCCGCGCGCCAGGTCCGCAGCACCGTCGCTGATCCCGCGCAATACGTCGTCCAGCCAGTCTTGCTCTGCCTTGGCAAAGTCGCGCAGGACATAGCCCGGTACGGCGTCCTTATGCCCCGGATGGCCTACGCCAAGGCGCACACGGTCATAGTCGGGACCGATATGCGCATGGATCGACCGCAAGCCATTGTGCCCCGCATGCCCGCCGCCGGTCTTGCATTTGACCTTGCCGGGGGCGAGGTCGATTTCGTCGTGCAGAACGATCACATCTGCCGATTCAAGCTTGTGAAACCGCATGGCGGATTGCACCGACTGACCAGAGTTGTTCATGAATGTCTCGGGCTTGAGCAAGACCACGCGGTCTGCGCCAAAACGCCCTTCGACCGTTAGCCCGTTGTGCTTGGTCTTCCATGCGGCAAAGCCGTGGTCCTGCGCGATGCGGTCCAGCGCCATAAAGCCGATGTTATGCCGGTTGCCCGCGTATTTGGCACCCGGATTGCCAAGCCCTACGATCAGTTTCATGCGGACCCCTTTAGATGGATAAAAACGTTTGTTTGGCCAAGGATAGCAGACCGCGGGGCCAAACGAAATAACGCCCCAACGAAAAACGGGGCCGCCCATGGCGACCCCGTCTCGACCCATCCGCACCCGCAGGCGCGACGGATATATCGGTATCAGTCTTCTTTGACTTCTGTTGCGGGCACTTCGTCTGCTGCAACATCTTCGTCTTCATCATCGTCCTGGCTGGCCAGACCGGAAGGCGCGGAAATCTGCGCGATCACGAAGTCACGGTCGATGACCGGCTTGGTGCCGTTTGGCAGCTTCACGCTCGAGATGGTGAGACTGTCGCCGATTTCCAGTTCGGAAACGTCGATTGTGATGTGATCAGGGATATCGCCTGCGGTCACAACCAGTTCAACTTCGGGACGTACCAGCGTCAGAACGCCACCTTTTTTCAGGCCGGGGCTGACTTCTTCGCCTTCGACTTCAACCTGGATGAAGAGGTTGATTTTGGTGGTGCGCTTCAAACGCATCAGGTCGACGTGCGTTGGCAGGTCTTTAACAACGTGACGCTGAACGTCGCGGCAGATGACGCGGACGTCTTCTTGGCCTTCAACCTTGAGGTTGAACAGGGTCGCCTTGAAGCGGCCTGCGCGCAGTTTGGTCAGCAGCTTGTTAAAGTCCAGGTTGATCGGCAGCGGATCAAGGTCACCACCGAATACGATACCAGGAACCATGCCGTCGCGACGTGCCTGACGAGCGGCGCCCTTGCCTGTCCCCGTGCGTTCGAAAGCTTCAAGATCAGGAATCTCTCCAGCCATTGTAATCTCCAATATGTTTAGGGCGGACATCCTCCAAGGCTGTATGTCCGCGTGAAGCCGCGCGTATAGACGGGTTTGGGCGTTTGGGAAAGACTAAAACGCCGCTTTTGCGCAAGTTGGCCTTGGTTTGCGACCTATGCGGGGCGGGGCAGGGGGTGCGCGCAGGGTTTCCGCCCGCCCTGACATATCAGCCAAGGCGGGCGTCTCATGCGAAGAAGGCGCAGCCTCAGGGCTGCCAGTCGCCTTCAAAACCTTTTGGAATAAGCAGGTTATGCTTGCCCAAACCCGCGACAGAGGTTTCACCGCAAAGCGCCATGGACAGGTCGAGTTCCTTGTGGATGACCTCAAGCGCCGAGGTAACCCCGGCTTGACCCATCGCACCAAGCCCGTAGATGAAGGCGCGCCCGATATAGGTGCCTTTGGCCCCCATCGCCATCGCCTTGAGCACGTCCTGACCGGACCTGATTCCACTGTCCAGGTGGACTTCGATCTGGTCGCCCACGGCCTCCAGGATTGACGGCAGCGCCCGGATAGAGCTGATCGCCCCGTCCAGCTGGCGCCCGCCGTGGTTGCTGACGATGATCGCATCTGCCCCGACTTTCAACGCCATCCGCGCATCGTCGGCGTCAAGAATACCCTTGAGGATGACCTTGCCACCCCATTGCTCTTTCAGCTTGGCGATCTTGCCCCAGTCGAGGGTGGGGTCGAATTGCTCTGCCGTCCATGCGCCGAGGTTGGCGGTGTCGTCGACGCCGTGCACATGGCCCACGATATTGCCGAAGCTGCGCCGCTTGGCCCCCATCATGCCGATGCCCCAGCTCCATTTGGTTGCCAGATTGGCGAGCGTTTTGGCGGTCAGCTTGGGTGGGGCGGACAGGCCGTTCTTCAGATCCTTGTGGCGCTGGCCAAGAATTTGCAGATCAAGCGTGATGACAAGGGCCGAGCATTTCGCATCCTTGGCGCGCTGGATCAGCCGCGCGACATAGTCTTCGTCGCGCATGGTATAAAGCTGGAACCAGAAGGGTTTCGTCGTCGCCTCTGCCACATCCTCGATCGAATTGATGGACATGGTCGACAGGGTGAAGGGCACGCCAAAGGCTTCGGCGGCGCGGGCGGCTTTAATCTCTCCGTCGGCGTGCTGCATGCCGGTCAGCCCGACTGGGGCCAGTGCCACAGGCATCGCCACATCCTGCCCGATCATCTGCGTCTTGGTGCTGCGCCCGCTCATATCCACGGCGACGCGCTGGCGCAGGCGGATCTGTTCAAAATCGGTCGTGTTCTCGCGAAAGGTCTGCTCTGTCCAGCTGCCCGATTCCGCGTAGTCATAGAACATCCGCGGCACGCGGCGTTCATGCAGGCGCTTGAGGTCGTCGATGGTGGTGATCACGGGCATGGTGGCAAGTTCCTATGTATTGGTCAGATGATCTAACCAATACGGCCCGTTGAAATCAATTGCTTTACGCCACGACATCGGGCGTCGGGCGGGGCGCTCAGGCCCGATGCGCACCATCCGACAGGGTTTTGACAAAGCTCAGCACATCTTCGACAGGCAGCCCATCTGCGATTTTCGACACGATGGCAGAGCCGACAACAACCCCATCAGCAACGCTTGCAATGGCTTCGGCCTTGGCGGGGGTGTTCACACCGAACCCGACAATCACGGGCAGGCCGCTGGCCTTCTGGATGCGCTCAACCTCGGGGGCGACATCGCCCGCATCCGCTTCGGCAGAGCCGGTGATGCCGGTAATCGACACGTAATACACAAAGCCCGAGGTGTTCTGCACAACCCGCGGCAGGCGTTTGTCATCGGTCGTAGGGGTCGCAAGGCGGATGAAGTTCATACCGGCTGCTTGCGCGGGCAGGCACAGCTCGGCGTCTTCTTCCGGTGGCAGGTCCACGACGATCAGCCCATCCACGCCGGCCTTCTTGGCCGCCTCAAGGAATGTATCCACGCCTTTGGAGTAGATCGGGTTGTAATAGCCCATCAGCACGATCGGGGTCGTGTCATCCTGTTCGCGGAACGCCGCGGCAAGCGCCAGCGTCTTGTCCAGCGTCATCCCGCCTTCAAGCGCGCGCTGTCCCGCCAGCTGAATGGCAGAGCCATCGGCCATCGGATCGGTAAACGGCAGCCCCAGTTCAATAATATCGACGCCCGCGCCAGGCAGGCCGCGCACCACCTCGAGCGACGTGTCAAAGTCGGGATCACCCGCCATCACATAGGCGACAAAGGCTTTCTTGCCTTGGGATTTGAGGTCAGCGAATTTGGCGTCGATACGTGTCATGAGGGCGGCCTTTTTACGTTACCCTGCTGCAATGCCGAATATATCACGGGAAATCAATCCAACTCCGCCGGTGGGCTTGGGCGATTTTCCGAAAAACAGGTGCCAAGGGCGTTGGATTTATGCAGGTGTGCATAACATAGTCCTTTAAATCCCGCCGCCGGTGCCTACATTTATCGCATGAATTATGTACTCGCCCTGCTATTGCCGCCGCTTTCCATCCTGCTGACAGGACGGATCTTCACGGCGATTATCGTCTTCCTGATCTGGATTCCGGCCGTGATCTTTTCGGGCGGGTTGACCCATCCGATGTTCATCGTGCTCGCATGGATCCTGATTTACCAGACGCACGAGGACCGACGCCTGCGCTAAGACTTGCGCAAAGGCGGCCAAAACCCTAGGACAACGCCAACTTATAAAGGATGCTTGTCATGGGCTTTAAGATGGGAATCGTGGGTCTGCCGAATGTCGGCAAGTCGACCCTCTTCAACGCGCTGACCAAAACAGCGGCAGCGCAGGCGGCCAATTTTCCGTTCTGCACAATCGAACCGAACGTCGGTGAAGTCGCGGTGCCGGATTCGCGCCTTGATAAACTCGCCGCGATTGCGGGCTCCAAGCAGATTATCCCGACGCGGATGACCTTTGTGGATATCGCAGGCTTGGTCAAAGGCGCATCCAAAGGCGAAGGCCTCGGCAACCAGTTTCTTGCCAATATCCGCGAGACGGACGCGATCGCCCATGTGCTGCGCTGCTTTGAAGACGGCGATGTGACCCACGTTGAAGGGCGCGTGGACCCCGTGGCAGACGCCGAGACCATCGATACAGAACTGATGCTTGCCGATCTGGAAAGCATCGAAAAACGCCGTGCCGGTCTGGTCCGCAAGATCAAGGGCAACGACAAGGACGCAGCGCAGCAAGACCGCCTGTTGGCCGCCGCGCAAGAAGCCATCGAAAACGGCAAGCCCGCGCGCACCGTGGAGGTTGACGCGGATGACGCAAAAGCCTGGCGCATGCTGCAATTGCTGACAACCAAGCCGGTGCTCTATGTCTGCAACGTCGGTGAATCCGAAGCGGCCGAGGGCAATGCACTTTCTGCCAAAGTCGCGGAAATGGCCGCGGCGCAGGGCAATAGCCATGTCGTGATCTCTGCCCAGATCGAGGAAGAAATCAGCCAGCTGGAGCCCGAAGAGGCCAGCATGTTCCTGGACGAGATGGGGCTAGAGGAAGCCGGGCTTGATCGGTTGATCCGCGCGGGCTACGAGCTGCTGCACCTTGAGACATACTTCACCGTCGGCCCGAAAGAGGCCCGCGCCTGGACGATCAAGGCTGGCACCTCTGCGCCGAAAGCCGCAGGCGTGATCCACGGTGATTTTGAAAAAGGCTTCATCCGCGCCGAAACCATCGCCTATGACGATTTCGTGGCCTTGGGCGGTGAAGGCCCCGCCAAGGAAGCCGGCAAGATGCGCGCCGAGGGCAAAAGCTACACCGTCAAAGACGGCGACGTGCTGCACTTCCTGTTCAACACCTGATCCAATCCAGCGGGCCCGACATCTAGCGGGCCCGTTTATCCTGTGGCGTTCAGACCCAAACTGGTCGTGTGATCAATCGATATGAAACGACGTGGATCTCTGTGCCAGATCGTGTTCTCGGCTTAAGGGGCTAGCACGTGCGCGCGGCGTTCATCGCATCCAGAATGTTTCATCTTGTAGGGAAATTATAAATGTCAGACCAGAAATCCAACAGCGCGATCATTCGTCACGTTGTATTTTTCAGCGCCAAAGACCCTCGAGATATTGATCAAATCGTCGACGGTCTTTCCATGTTGTCCGCTATTCCGTCCGTCAAGCACTTTGAGGTATCGCGTAACCGCAACGAAGACCGCTTTGCCAACGACGTTGATGTTATCGTTTATGCGGAATTCGAAGACGATGCCGCATTAAAGGCGTATCGGGCCCATCAGATTTATCAGGATTGCATCGACCTTGTGCGGCCCTTGCGCGACATGCGCATCGCGGCCGATTTCTAGATGACAGTGACCCCGCAAACGCGGTCGATCCTCTTTGACAGAGGGCCGCTTGGGGAAGGTTCCTTTTTCTATCAACCTTAGCAAATCATCGAAGCCTGGCACCCTGAAGATGTCGGCGATGCCCTGCGTGAAATCGAAGCCTGTCATAAGCGTGGGAACTGGCTGGCAGGCACCGCATCATATGAACTGGGGTATGCATTGGTCCCCAAGTTACTCGACAAGCTACCGATGGGCCGCAAGGAACCGCTGCTTCGGTTCGGGGTCTTTGAGCAAGTCCATGTCCCGCCCGCGCCCGCGTTCAAAGGCGATTACCATCTTGCAGCGTTCAAGCCCGAGTGGGACTTCCAGACCTATAAGCAAGCCTTTGATATCATGAGGGGATTTTTGCAGAGCGGCGACATATATCAGGCCAAGCTGACGTTTCCCATGGCGGCAGCATACAAAGGCTGTCTTGTGCGCCTTTACGAGCGGCTAAAGCAAAAACAGCCCGTTCCTTTCGGTGCTTTCGTGGATCTTGGCGGTGCAAAGCTATTGTGTCGATCGCCTGAACTGTTCTTTTCCCTATCGGTCGACGGGCAGCTGCGCACCAGACCCATGAAGGGGACAATCAAACGCGGTGCGAATGCGACAGAAGATGAGGCGCTTAAGGCATGGTTAAGCCATTCCGAGAAGAACCAGGCCGAGAACCTGATGATTACCGACTCTCTTAGAAACGACTTTGCGCGTATTTCTCAGATTGGCAGTGTACGGGTGCCAACGTTGTTCGAAATCGAAAGCTACGCGACCGTGCATCAGGTGATCTCGGAGGTAACGGCCACCATCAAGCCCGACGCCACGCTGACTGATATCCTGACCGCAGTCTTCCCGTGTGGTTCGATTACCGGTGCGCCGAAAATACGAGCAATGGAGATACTTTCGAACCTGAAGACGTCGGCCAGAGACGCCTATTGTGGTACAATCGGCTGGATCGCCCCCGACGGTTCCATGGAATTCAACGTCGCTATCCGCACCTTGATGTGTGACGCTCAGGGTCGGGCAAAGCTCAACGTCGGTGGCGGCCTGGTCTATGACAGTACGGCCCAAAGCGAGTATAGCGAAGCCCTGTTGAAAGCCCGATTTGCGCACATCTAAACGTCGACACACCCCGCACGCCTGCGAAAGCGGCTTTGGCTAGGTGGCTCGATCTTCAATGGCCCCCATAGTTCTATGCGCTGTGTGAAGTCGGAAAGTGAGTACACATTGAAGCGGTCCGGCGAAATTGGACGGCGTGCTAGGATGTATCCAACTTTGAAAACTTAATACACAAATGACGACGAGACGCAGGTTTTCAGACAAGTTCAAAGCTACAGTAGCGTTTGAGGTGCAGTGCGGTGACAAGACCGCGCAAGAGATTGCAGCGCAGCCTAAGGTTCATCTATTACCGCTGACCTGCTCGCCATTGAGTCCGCTGATTTAGGTTGGCTTGGTTCAGGTTTTGGTCCTCTCCTGACCGGTTAGCATATTCTGCTGGCGTCAGGCCAGCAATGCTTGTGTGTGGGCGGTTACACCATAACTGGACCCAAATAGATCACGTGTGTCGCAGTATGGCAGCTCAGTCAGGCAGATCATGCCGCCTGGTGCGAACGACGGTACCGCTTGCTCCTTCGAGCCGAACAGAGTGTCGGCAGCTTCGAGCGGGTTATAGGTAAACAGCACCCCATACGCGCATATCGACTGAAGGTTCTCGAATCTGTCTGTCATGTGTAGAAGCGCCAAGTTCTTTTTCTCCTGCGCAAGCGATAGCGGGATAAGTATCTCATGTTCCGTGACTGAAGATGATGACGAATTGCTGCGGTGAGGCCGCTAAATCGATCGAAGTGAACTCGACTGGGACTCGACAGCGCCGCCCACAGCACGAGCTGACGTTGGGGCAGACCACGACGGACGGCAAAGCCTACGCATCGTTAACAGGTGCAACCGCCGAGCGCGCACTGGCGGCCAACTTCCTAAAGCCGAATTGACGCGGTAACGCGTGGCTAATGCACAGATTGTGAAATTAATCCATGACCGGGAGCCAAAAGTGCGTGGCAACCCATCGCATGGCAAGTTAAGCGCCGCTTTCCTTTCGCTGTCTCTTCAGGCAATTGAGGTTGGCTCAATAGAGATATGATACCGTCTTTTAGGTCTAATGCTATCCTATCTGATGCGGTATACAGTTCTTTACATGTCGCCTCAGCTGCAAAGCCTGTCGCGCCTGCTATACCGATTTCTTGGTAAAATTCACTTGGTCGCCGATACCCGACCTCATCAAGCCTATCTAATGATAGAAGCGGACTCCATCATGTGCTTCGCAAAATACCTTTGGTTCTGGCTAAAAGTATCGCGTAAAAATTGACCACCTTGCGTCCTGCGCTCAAAGTCAAACGCCATGCCCGCGTCTTGCCGGGCGCGCTCCTGTGATATCGTAGTGTCAATATCCTCGGATACTCGCTTGGCTATCCGTCGCTAGCCTTTCAAGCATTTGCCGTGCAAAATACCTGTGGATCGCTAATTTCCAATTGCCCCAGCCAAACGCTAAACAAAGGCCGGCAAGACCGATAACTAGCAGTGTCAAATCTAAAACCAGGTTGTTGTTGAGCCATTCCATCATTTCACGGCCTTCAGCAAAAAGCTCAGAAGTATCCTCTGGCGCTGTAGTGACAGACAGAAAGAAAAAATAAACTGCGCCGATAAACCTAAGCGCGAGTACTACTGAATATATTGTGAAAAAGATTCTCATGACCGAAGCCATGGCGCGTAAAGTGGCCGCCGTGGAGCCCTAATAGTTACTTGTACCCCGCCGAACCTTTGTGGACTTGATACGTAAGGCCGAGTATCCGCCCTTTATCTTTTCTTTGTAGTGCAACCCTTTAGCTAAAGCCGAAAGTTTCTGGGCAACAATTGGTCAATCGCTATAATTAACCCCAAAACGCCAGAGCCTTCATTTAATATATGCACTCAAAAATGAGCCATAATTACAAAAGGTTAGGTGGCGGAGACGAAGGGATTCGAACCCTCGAGACCCTTCCGGGCCTACTCCCTTAGCAGGGGAGCGCCTTCGACCACTCGGCCACGTCTCCGCTGACGTGTATGCCGTGCAAACCTATGATCTGCAATGCTTTTTTTTAGAGAATTCTGAAAAGTTCTAAGTTGCTGTTTTTGCGGCTTTTCCACCGTTTTCGCACCTCTTTACCCACTTTACCCGTGCAAAATCCGTGCGCCTTAATCTTGCTTGCCCTCATTTGATTGCATTGTTCCGCCATGCTGCGCTTGAGCAAGCTCGCCGCAACCTCTTTCTGTTTCGGATTGTTCTTATCGAAACGATAAGTTTCACCCATCAGCAGCCGGCCGATCATGGTCTTTTGTGTGCGCTTCAATTTCAAAGGCATGGGAACCCCCTAAAGGTAAGATTGCGATCGGCTGCGGCACGCATTGCCGCAGCCTGGTTTGCTCGACGTTAAGGCGCGCTGATTATGGCGCGAACGTAAAGTCGCCAAGGACCAGCGCGCCGGGGCGCTTATGCGCCAGGGCAAGGCGCTTGGTGCCGCGAATGGTTTTCATGCCCTCGACAAAATTGTTGCCGTGTTCGCTCGAGATCAGAATCTCGTTTTCCTGGCGATCGTAGATCGTCGCGGCCATGCGGAACGCGCCGACCATCCACTCGCCGACCATCCACTCGCCGACCGAATGCGACAGCGTTGGCACGACATCCAGCCCCCAAAGGCGAGGCGTCGCCAGCTCATTCGGGTTGCCGAAAATGTAGCGTTTTTGGCTGTCCTTCTGCAGTTCGATCCCGGCCCAATCTACGGGGTTGATCGTCACACCGTCGGCGGCATTGTTGGACAGCGCGATTTGCAGCAGACCCAAACGAAGGCGGTCAATCCGCGTTTCGTTAGGCAGACCAGTAGGCGCGACGAAAGAGGCGGCAACCGATGTCAGACCAAGGAGGTTTTGATTCAATCCATCCCCTGCAATAATCTGCGCTTCTTCTTCGAGATCCAGATCGTAGCGCAGCTCTTGGTCGATCAACGCTTGCAACTGACCGGCATCCGCGAGCGCTTCATCCGAGGCATGCACGATCGCGGCAATCTTGCGCACGGCCGCTTCTTATGCCGACCATTTGACCACCAGCTCGGGCATGGTGCCGCCCTCGGCCGTTGGAGCCGCGCCAGACGTGCGAACCGTTTGGCGCGCGTATTTGACCAGATCGCTTTCGGTCGTCGCTTGCGACAACAGGGCGCGCACGGCCAGGCGCTGCATCGGCATGTTTGTGACTTGGCGATCCTGATCCGGCACGATCAAACCGCCGGTCGCGCCGCTGACCGTTGTGATCGCGTTGGTCGGGCGCAGCGTCAGCCCACCTTGTGCACCGCGCTCGATGTAGTTTTTCAGATCATCGCTATTCGCGATCTCTTGACCGACTGACACAACGCCGGCACCGCCCCGGCCTTGGCCGGCATAGTGTTGCTCGAGATCAACGTTGCGCGATTCGAGCGCCTCAAGCTTACCCGTCAGATTGCTAACGGCGCTGTTGAGCTCGTGGTATTGCTTCAGCGCCTTATCGGCGGTCTCTTTCGCCTCGGCCGTCACTTCGCCGGCTTTGGCTTGCTGTTTCAGCGCATCCTCACCGGCCCGGCGCACATCATCGCCGACGCGGTTCAGCTCTTGATGCACCTGTTTCAGCAGCGCCTCGACACCGCCGGCCGCTTCCATGCGGGGCGTGCCGACAACAGCCGAAGGCATGGCCGTTGCTGCAGCCAGGGCGGCCAGCGAAACCGCTGGCATAATCATCTTTTTCATGGGTTTTCCTTTCCAAAGGATTTGAACGATTGCAGCAGCTCCGAAAGCCCCTGCTCAACATCGACAGCGCCCGGCGTGTCGTTTCCGGCAGCGCCTGGCTTGCCGGTCTTGAGATCCTGCAGCAGCTCGCGCCGCGCAGAATTTGTGAGACCCGCGCGCGCTGCGAGCAGGTCAAATTTGCGCTCGGCCCGCATCGAGGCGGTGCCCGCTTCGTCGGCCGTGTCGAGCATGTCAGCCGGCAACAATGTGTCGGCAAAGCCCTGGTCGATCGCGGATTGCCCGCCAATCCAGGTTTCGCGATCGAGCATCATTGCGAGATCCGCTGTCGCGATCCCGGTGCGCGCCGCGTAGATCTCGACGGCCGTCGCATCAAAAGGCTCAAGCCAATCGGCCACCTCGCGCAGCCCGTGCCGATCGCCGGCCGCGCCGATCCAGGTGTTATGGATCATCAGGAACCCCGCGCGCGCGATGCGCACCTCGTCGCCGGCCATGGCGATCACCGAAGCGGCCGAGGCCGCGATCCCCAGAATGTTGACCGTCACCGGCTCGGGATGCTCGCGCAGCAAGTTGTAAATCGCGAGCCCCTCGAAATAGTCGCCGCCGGGGCTGTTGACGTTCACCGTCACCGGCACCGAGCCGATCGCGCGCAGAGCTGCGCCGATCCGCTTTGCCGTCACCCCATCGCCCCACATATCCGCGCCGATCGGATCCAGCACCGAGATTGTCGGCTGATCACCCTCGAGCGCCGAACGCACCTCGGGGCACCAGCGCTGCAAAGCTTGGGGCGAAATATCCGACGAAACGCCCGGCCGGGCAGAGACTTTTGCGGAAGGCAAATTGCGTTTTTTCATTGGTGCGGATCCTTCAAAGTTGGTCGATCGGCGCGAGGGCTGTTTGCGCCGTCAATTCGTCTGCAGCACCACCACGGCGCGCCAGGTTCAATTTGTCGCGACCCTCGTCTCAGCTCATAATGCCGGTAGTCGTCATTTTGCTTAGGAAGTCGCCCTTTGCTTTGCTGTCCATTTGCAGCATTGCCTCGCGGTTCCATTCGACATACCAGCGCCCGCGCTTGCCTGGCGGGATCAGGTCTTTATGGATCCGCCCCTCATTGCGACGCAGTTGCGGATTGATCCCCAAGGTAAGCCACGCCAGCATGATCGCTTCGACGCCCGATCCCCACATTGTTTGACCTTGGCCCGCGTGACCGATCACCACCGGCGGCGTGCCAAACCAGCGACAGACATCCTCGACTTGAAAGCGGCGCGTCTCCAAAAGCTGCGCATCCTCGGGATTGATCTGCAAAGGCTGATATTCGAGCCCCGCCTCAAGCGTCATAATCTTGCCGGCCTTGGCGCTCGACGTGAAGTTGTCGAGCATCTTTTGAAGCTGCCCTCGTTGCGTTGCATCGAGCACCTGACCGGATTTCAAAACGCCGCTGGCGACCATGCCATTTTTAAACATGGTGCCGGCTGATTCATCGGCCGCCAAAGCGGAGCCGAAGCTTTGCACCCCATGCTTGATCGCCGAGAGGCCGAGGCCATCACCGCCGCCAAAGGCGCGCATGTGAAACACCTTGCTCGCCGGCAGCGTGTACATCTTGCCACGGTCGCGGAACCGATAGTCAAACCGGCCATCTGCGTTGCGCACCGGCGTTGTATCAATCCCGATCTCGATGTTTAAGTGTTGGCTTGCCCACCGTGCCAGCTCCTCTGCGCTGGTGTCAGCCGCCTTGCGAAACTCGGGGAACAGCCGATCGGGCGTGATCGAGCTTGACGAAGCGGACGTGCCAAGCGGGGCTGCCTTTGTGCCCAAGCCCTATGCCACGAACCATGTAACCAAGATGTTGCACGAAGCCACAGGGCAGGTGGGGGCCTGATCTTGCGGTCAGGTGCGCCTGGCGGCACGAATTGCCCAGATCAAAACTGGTAGAATGCGGCAGCTGCGCTAGCTCAGTCACAACCCCGACATGTCACGTGATTTCGTGACGCCGGAATGGAGAGTGATTTGAGCAAACTACGATACCTCGCGGGTCTGATGGCCACCCTTCTGATTTTTGCGGCACCGCTTTGGGCGCAGGAGGAAGAGGAAGCCTGCGATACCGCCCGCTGGTATTGCGTCGAGGTATTGAACAGCGGTCTGCCCGCGGTCACGCCAGAAATCGACCGCGAAACACCCCGTGCGACGATGGAAAGCCTTGTGCGGGCCGTGCGCCGCGATGATTGGGTCGGTGCCGCGCATCTGCTTGACCTGTCCGATATCCAGCAGGATCGCCAGCAGGACGTGGGGACATCGCTGATCCGACAGCTTGAAACCGTAATCAGCCGGAAAACTGTGATCAACTGGGACAACCTGCTGGACCGGCCCGACGCGCTGGATGCGACATCGACCTCTGACAAGGCGATGGCGGGCACACCGCGCAAATCGCTGTTGCTGTGGACGCTTGATATGGACGACTACCCCGCGTCCATCCGCCTGAACCGGATCAAGCCCGAAGGGGGCGACCCTGTCTGGGTGTTCTCGCGCCACACGGTGCAGAATATTCCGCGGCTCTACACCCGTTACGGGCCCGGTCGGCTTGAAACCATGCTGCCCGATGTGCTGACAGAAAACACGGTCGTTGATCTTGCGCTGTGGGAACTCATTGGCCTGCCGGTGCTGATCGCGCTGGCGATTTACGTGGCGCGACTGGTCTGGTTGCTGACAGGGTGGATCGCGGAGCGTGTGCCGTCGCAGCTGGCACGGCAGATATTCCGATCGGTGCGCGGGCCCGCCTGCGTGGGCGTGTCGACGCTGTTTGTGATGGTGGTCGAGGCCAAGATTTTCTCTTTCTCGGCAGAGCTTACGACAGTGCTGGTCCCGACCGCATGGCTGGGGCTGATCGGGGCGGGGCTGTGGTTTGTGGTTAATTGCGTCGAGGTTATCCTGGATCACCTGACGCAGGTCGAGGAAACCGATCTGACCCTCAAGGAAGAGGTGCACAAACGTACCACCGCAACGCGCATCTCGGCGGCGCGTCGGGTCTTTGTTGTGGCTGTTGTGCTGGTCGGCGGCGGTATATTCCTGTCGCAGACTAATGTGTTTCAGAACCTCGGGCTGACGTTGCTGGGGACGGCTGGGGCGGTCACCCTTGTCTTGGGCTTTGCCGCGCGCAGCATATTAAGCAATATCATGTCGTCGTTGCAGATCGCCTTGAACGGATCAGCCAAGATCGGCGACCGTATCGTGTTCAACGACGCGCTATGCCACGTGGAGCGAATCCATTTCACCTATGTGCAACTGCGCGATTGGGATGGCACGCGGCTGGTCGTGCCGGTGACCGAATTCGTCTCTACCCCGTTCAAGAACTGGACCATGCAGGAGCCGGAAATGTTGCGCATCGTCAAGATCAAACTGTCTCACACCGCAGATGTGGATGCGTTGCGCGACGCTTTCGACAAGGTGATCGACGAGCTGGACGAGAAATACGTGGGCAATCGAGATGACGTATGCGTGCGGGTGGCGGGGCAGGATGTGTTGGGCAAGGACGTCTGGTTCCTCGTGCCTTGTGCCGATCCCAACACCTCGTGGGAGGCCGCCTGCGATGCACGTGAAGGCATCATGGCAGAGATCCACAAGCTCGCCGAGAAAGAGGGGGTCGATTACTTCCCCCAAGCGACCGCGGCAGAGGCGAGCTGAAGTCGCGTAACGGTTTGTTGAAATAGGCTAACATGAGAAAAGCCCCGCTGATCCAGCGGGGCTTTTGCACATTGGTTGGGGGCTACGCCCCAACTGTCGCAAACTTAGGCTGCGGCTTTGTTCACGCCACCTGTCGCGATGTCGGTCATGCGGCGGTCCCCGTCATAGGTCTGGTCCAGACATTCCTGCAGGATGGCACCGTCTTCGTCTTTGCCCAAACGGTTGGCAAAGGCGACAAGGCAGCCGTATCCGGCCAGCGCGTAATGCACCATGCGCTGGTACTGCGTGATGATCATGGCGTCGCGTACGTCGTCGTCGCCATAGTCTTCTTCCAGTGCGTGGGCTTTCGCCTCGGCCACAAGCCCTTCCATCCCTTTGCAGTGTTCACCCGTGGGCGAAATACCGTGGGCGTTGCAAATCTCGGCAATCTTTTCCATGCCGTCGCTGATGCCGTTCGATCCGGCGATCAGGGCTTCGGAAAGCTCTTTATCCTTGGCGGCACGGCCCAGGGCGACGACCACATCCAGCGACTGTTTGTTCGCGCTGTACAGGTCTTGGAGTTGGTCATGGTACACGTCTTTAAGGCTGTTCATCGGCATATCGATCTCCTTTGCGATGTGATTTGTATTCCCTGTCCAACGCGGCGATGCGCCAATGCGTTCCACGCTGTCTGCGTGCGCGGCGGCTTCGCGCGTGCCTTTATATGCACCCTAAACTCACACCTGTTCCGACGCGAGTTTTATCGCCCCCAACGTCGGAAGCGGGGAACGAAATTCAACTCTGACGGTTGGGTCTTCAATAACAGGAACGTGACAAAAAAGGAGAAATTGAATGCATGGAATTTTCTACCTCATCGGCCTGATCGTGGTCGTTCTCGCCGTTCTCAACCTCATCGCCTAACAAAAGGAGCGCATCATGACTGATACAAAAAATAGCAATCCTGCCGGCGCGCAGGACCTGAATGAAAAAGTAAAAGCCACCGCCGCCTCCGCTACGGATGAAGCCAAAGCGCGAGCGAAAGACGTGGCCGACACCGTTGCCTCCGATGCTGCACGCTATGCAGACGAAGCCAAAGGTGCCGCCGCGAGCGAAGTCAGAGGCGTGGCCAGCGCATTGCGCACCGCCGCCGACGAACTGCGCAGCGGGTCGCCACAAGAACGCACCTTTAGCCAGCTTGCAGACGGGCTTGCGGATGCTTCTGACTCCATGCGCGACAAGGATCTGGGCGAGATGGTCGGCGCGGTAACTGACTTTGCCAAACGCAACCCCTTCGTCTTTCTGGGCGGGGCTGCCTTGGTCGGCTTTGCCGCGACACGGTTTGCCAAAGCGTCGAACACTGGCGCACGCGGCGAACGCTACGCCTACGAGGGCCGCGAGATGGAACGCCCCGTACCGGCAGAGCGCGCGCATAACCTTGATACAGGTGATGTCGCCAGCCCCGCCGTAAACACCACAGCGAAAGGGAGCACAGTATGACCACCGATCCCAATAAATCCACCGGCAGCCTGCTGAGCGATGCGCTGACCCACGTCAGTTCGCTGGTCCGCAGCGAGGTCGATCTGGCCCGTGCCGAAGTAAACGAAAATCTGAAATCTGCGGGTGCGGCCATCGGTCTGATCGTCGGCGCTGTCGTCGTTGCCCTGACCGCACTGAACGTGCTGTCCGCGGCATTGGTCGCAGCCCTTACCGAAGCAGGCATTCCTGCGGGGTGGTCGGCCCTGATCGTCGGCGTTGCCTTTGCACTGATCGCCTATGTGATGGTCAACAAAGGGACCAATGCGCTGAAGCTCAGCAGCTTGGCACCGACCCGCACTACCAAGAACGTAAAACGTGACGCGCAAGCCGTGAAGGAGGTTTACGATGACAAGTAATAACCGCAGCCCCGAAGAAATCGAACGCGAGATCGAGCGCGAGCGCGCCGGACTGACCAGCACGCTGGACGATCTGCAAGACAAGTTTTCGGTCGAAACCATCGCCCGCCAATTCTCGGATCAGTTCCGCGAGCACGGGGGCGACATTGGCCGCTCTGTCACCGATGCGGTAAAGCGCAATCCGATTGCGCTGGCGCTGACCGGTGTTGGCCTCGCGTGGTTGATGGCCGGGGACAAGATGCCAGGTCGCGACCGCTATGTCTCGCGCGATGATCGCGACTATCGCGACACCCGCGGGCATGCAAACTATTACGGTGTCCGTCACGACGACCACGACCTTCCGGTCAGTGCGCAGCAGCATGGCGTTGTTCCAGTGGGCCAGCGTCGTGATCTGGGGCCACAGCCTGGCGATCCGTCCAAGCCATATTACTCGGGCGATGTTGCGCGGACGGGTGATGTGCCCTCATGGGCGCTTACCGAAGATGATGATCAGCCCGGTATCGCACAGCGTGCAGGCGATGCGGCATCGCGCGCCGGAGACCGTGTCTCGGGCGCGGCGTCCAGCGTAGCGGGGTCCGCACAAAACGCGGGCTCTGCCGTGGCAGACAAAGCCAAGGGTGCAGCAGGTGCGGTATCGGATGCTGGTCATTCCGTCGCATCGGGGGCGCGCGACTTTGCATCCTCCGCTTCCGAGCGCGCAGCGCAGTTGCGCCGCCGTCTGGCCGAGGGCACCGAAGACCTGTCGGAGCAAGCCCGCGAGCGCGTCATTGCCGCGCGTGAAAGCGCCGTTCGTGCCCGTGCGAGAGCCGCCTCTTATGGCCGCGAGGGTCGGGATCGTGCCGCTGATATGTATGAAGAGCAGCCCCTGATCGCCGGTGCGCTTGCGCTTGCCATTGGGGCCGCTATCGGGGCCGCACTACCCCGCAGCCGGACTGAGGACCGCTACATGGGGCAGCATAGCGACCAGCTGATGGCCGACGCTGAACGTATCTTCGCCGAAGAAAAGGCAAAGCTCGGCAAGGTTGCTCAGGCGGCCTCTGACGAGGCGAAGAAGGTGTTGCGAGAAACCAAAGAGGACGCGGACGCCGCGGCCCCGGGTGATACAGCGGCAGACGCGATTGTCGAGAAGGCCAAAGCCTCCGGCCAACGTGTTGTCGACGCTGCCGAAGCCGAGGCGGATAAACAGGGTGTCGGAGACGTCAAGAAGTCCTGATAACGCCGATATAGCTGATAAAGGCCCGCGCTTCATCGCGCGGGCTTTTCGTCGAATATGTTATGCTTCCCTGAGAAACCGCGGTGCGATAGGGAACCATAAATACTCAGGAGCGGATCATGGAATTAAAGAACAAGCGTATCATCGTCACTGGTGGCAGTGATGGTATCGGGCGGCATATTTGCCTTAAACTCGCGGCATTAGGGACGCGTCTGGCCATTCTGGGGCGCGATGCTGACCGTCTGGCTGCGGTAGAGGCTGAATGTATCGCCGCTGGTGCCAGCGAAGCGATCGGCATTGCATGTGATATCCAGAACCCGGATGCGATCAGCGGGGCGGTGGAGCAGGTGACAGCTGCATTTGGCGGGCTGGATATTCTGATCAACAATGCGGGCATCTGGCACAAAACCGGCCCGCTGGATGAGATCCCGCCGCAGCTTTTGCAGGCGACCGTGCAGACCAATCTGACGGGCTTGATGCAGATCACGCAAGCCGCCATTCCGGCGCTGCGGGCGAATGAGGAGGGGATCATTCTGAATGTCGTCTCCAAGTCCGGCGTCGTCGCGCAGGCCGGGCAATCTGTCTATACCGCCACGAAATACGGGGTGCGGGGCTTTACCGAGGTGCTGAAAGCGGACGAGGAAAACACCGGCGTGCGCGTGGGCGGAGTTTACCAGTCGGGGACAAACACGGGGATGTTCTCGAAGGCGGGGGAGGATGTGCCCAACCATATCTTTACCGAGCCTGACGATCTGGCGGATGTGGTGGTCTTTGTGCTCTCGCGGCCGCCAAAACTGTGGATCCACGATATCCGCATCGAATTGTGAGCCGCGGGCGCATCTGTCGCGCCCGCTGGCACGACGGGTGCCAGTCCAAACATCGCGTCACGTGAAACATGGGGGCGGGGGTAAAGCCCCGCCCCGCCCTCAAGGCATCAGGTGGTTTTCTTGTCGTTGACGATGTTCATCGACGCCACGCCGCTTTCGCCGAGGTCGACCGCGGCAAAGGGGCCACCGTGGTGCATTTGGCCGGGGTCTTTCAGATCGACCGGTGGTGCTTCGGCAAGGATCTTCTCGGCGAACTGCTCTGCGTTGTCTTTCGGGCGATAGCCGAGAAAGGACGCTTTGGCATTGTCCACCGGCGCGCGGTCGTTGTTGGACACGCCGTAGACCACGCTGAAGCCGACCGATGGCGTATCGATGGCGCGGGTGACCAGCTGGATCAGATCGTCATAGGACAGCCACGATCCCAAGGCGCGGGTGTTGTTGACCTGCGCGCAGCTGAGGATGCGCAGGCACACGGCCTCTAGCCCGCGTTTGTCCCAATACATGGACGCAAGGTCTTCGCTAAAGCATTTGGCGAGGCCGTAGAATGTATCGGGCTTGTGGGGCGCGTCGATGCCGATGAAGTCGGATTTCTTGTGCATGCCCACAGCGTGGATGGACGAAGCATAAACGACCCGTTGAAGCCCGTGCTGATAGGCGGCTTCCCACACGTTGTAAGATCCGACGAAATTCGGCCCCAGCAGTTCTTCGAAGGGTTTTTCGTCGACGATGGCGCCGAAGTGGACAACCATATCGGCACCCTCCAGCAGCGGCGCGATCTGGTCATAGACGGCGACATCGGCCTTGGCGTAGCTTTCGCCTTCGTAGAGCTTGCCGATGTCATCGACGATGTCGGTGCTGACCAGTTCTTGGCACATCTTGGACAGGGGTTCACGCAGGTAGGACCCAAGCCGCCCTGCGGCCCCCGTCAGAACCAGTTTCTTCATCATGTCGTTTTCCTTCCACTATCGTTTTGCGAGGCCAAGCAAGGCTGCGCGCCCTCACAAAGGGGTGTTGCCTGGCATGGGTATGTCATCGGGGCAGGGGGATCAAATCACCGCCTTTTCAATCAGCGATTGGTTTTCCTCGATCCGGCGGTAGGCGTAGGGGCTTAGGTCCAACGTGCGGTATGCGCCATAGGCGATCCATTCAGCGATGCCACGGCCAAGGGCGGGTGCCTGCTGCAGCCCGTGACCGGAGAACCCGTTCAGGCACAAAAAATTCTCGACCACACTGTGCGGCCCGACAATCGCGTTCTGGTCCAGCGTGTTGTAATCGTAGTGCCCGACCCATTCGTTGATCACCTTGACCTGATCGAACTGCGGGACGCGGGTGGCGATGGCGGGCCACACCTTGTCCTCCCAAAGGCTGTGGTCAAAGGCAAAGTCATCATAGGCGACCGCAGGATCTTCGCGCGGGGGGCAGCCCGCCATGTAGTATTTCCCTTCGGTCCTGAAATGCACGCCGGACGGGTCGATTGTCAGCGGCAGGTCGCGGTCCAACGGTTTGGCGGCATCGAACACAAAGGTATAGCGTTTGCGCGGCTCGACCGGGAGGGTGATGCCGGCCATGCCCGCCGTCGCGGCCGCCCGCGGGCCAGAGGCGTTGACCACCGTCCCGCAGGCCACCGTTGCGCCGGATTTCAGCGTGACATGGGTGACGGATGTGCCATCGGCGGCTTTGGTCATCGCGGTCACTTCGTCGTGCAGGTATTCCACCCCGTTGCGGCGGGCCATGCGCTTGAACCAGTCAAACATGGTGCCGCCGTCGAAATATCCTTCATCCACACGGTTGTGGTTGGCGGCAATGATGTCATCAAGCTGATAGAACGGGTAGGCGGCGGCGACCTCGGCGGCGGTCATGTGTTGCGTGCCCGCCCCCAGTGCCACCTGTATCTGCTGGTTCTGTTGCAGCGTCTGCGCAAACTCTGGCGTGTCCGCGAGGTAGAGATAGCCAAAGCTTTGCAGCGCGAGATGCGGCACTTCTGGATCATCGCCCATAAACCGACGGAAGTTCTTGATAAACTCGGCCCCGAACTGCGACACCTTCACGTTGATGGCCGAGCTGAACTGCTGGCGGATGCAACTGTTGGTATGGCTTGTGGCGGCGTATTCATAGGTGGGGTCACGTTCGACCACCAGAACCTTGCCGTCAAAACCGGCCATCTGGGTCAGCCACCATGCGACCGACGATCCAAAGATCGCGCCACCGATAATGACAACGTCATAGGTGCTGTGATTGGGCTGCGGCATCGCGATACTCCTTCCACATATGGGCCACATAGGGGCCAGACAGGCGGGATGCCGTGCAGCGGTTTACAACAAGGCAGCCCTGCCACGACTAAACGCGCAACACCGGCCCCCGTCCATAGCTTGTGAACGCGGGGGGCCATTTCCGCGCCCGCTTGCCGCCCGATATATTACCCATTGGCCAACGCGATGCGCCTGGGTTACACAAAGTTGTCCAATGACAACGCTTTGCTGGACAAATGTAGTGAGTGCCGTAGGTTTCGGTGTAACGCTGGAAACCCGTTCAGGTGGAGAAAAGGCCCGTGCAAATGGACCGACAAGAAATCGAAAACTTGATTGCCCGTGTCGCGTTGAAAGACCGCGCGGCGTTTGACCAGCTCTATGATCGTGTTTCTGCGAAACTTTTCGGGGTTTGTCTGCGTGTGTTGAACAAACGCGCCGCAGCAGAGGACGCCATGCAAGACAGTTTCGTCAAAATCTGGAACAATGCCGATAAGTATAATGCCAATGGCCTGAGCCCGATGACGTGGCTGATCACCATTGCGCGAAATACCTCTATCGACCGTCTGCGGGCCCGCAAAAAAGGCCATCAGGACGTGAACACGCCCGGTTTTGAACTTGTCTCCCCCGGTCCCACGCCCGAACAATACGCCGTTGCCTCGTCAGAGGCGTCGCGCCTGTCGGGCTGTCTTGATACGCTGGAAGAAGACCGGGGCAAAGCCATTCGGGGTGCCTATCTGGATGGCGAGACCTATTCCGATCTGGCTGAACGCTTCGGCGTGCCGCTGAATACGATGCGAACCTGGCTGCGCCGTGGCCTGATCGCCCTGCGGGAGTGTATGAGCCAATGACCCAAACGCCCGAAACACCCCATGATGATGATCTTCTGGCCGCCGAAATGGTGCTAGGCCTGTCGTCTGACGACGATATGATCGCCGCGCGTCGCCGTGTCGCGACTGAACGTGATTTTGCTGATCGCGTTGTGTTCTGGCAGGAACGCCTGACCGCCATGACCGACGGAATCGATCCCGTCTCGCCGCCTGCGCGCGTGAAGAAAAAGCTGATGGCGCAGGTCTTCCCGAAGCAGCGGGTTTCGATCCTGCAACGTTTGTGGGTCTGGCAAGGGGTGGCGATGGCATCGCTGCTGTTTGCGGGCTACCTTGGCGTGCAACTGCTTGAGATCAACACACGTCCGGGCGGCGATCAACCGACCGTTCTGGCCGCACAGCTGGTCAGCGACACCAGCCCGTTGCAAGTGTTGGCCGTGGTCGAACCGATCAAGCACGAGATCGCGCTGCGCCGCGTTTCGGGCTCGGCGAACGAGGGGCGTGTGCTAGAACTTTGGGCGATCCTGCCCGATCAGGCTCCGGTTTCCTTGGGCGTTCTGCCCGACAGCGAGACGACGCGGATTCTTGTTCCGGCAGAGCTGCGCAGCCAGGCGGCACAGATCACGCTGGCGATTTCGGATGAACCCGTCGGCGGCTCGCCCACGGGGGCGCCTACGGGCGATGTCCTGGCCGCAGGGGCTATGTCTGAACTGTAATCCGGGTTTTATCGGGGTCGCTGACTATTCAAACAAAGACTTCGTCCGCTTTCATGTGGGCGAAGTCTTTGTTTCTTAACGGTATTTTATAAAGTTGAATAAAAACTGCGGTTTTTTGCGTTTTCGGTGAAACTTCTCGTTTTCTACTTCCGTGTATTTCCACAACTCAGGCCGACACTGGTTGCAAGCCCATGTCGCTGAGGGACCGTGCCGTGTTTTTGGCGCGGTTTGGTAACGAGTTTGTTGGCGTGGAACCATGCATTCCGCCAACGGGTTTATCCAGTATCGGCACCTCGCGTGCCTTGTAACGAGTACCGCCGGATGTCAGCGCCACGCGCGACGTCCGGCGGCCCTTTCAACAGACATCCAATCTATCCGCAGTACCGCAACCTTAAGGGGGCATTATGAAACGCCGGAATTTCCTGAAATGCACAACGATGACGATGGCGGCCTTGCCGTTTGGCGTAGGCGCGGCGGCGCAGGCCGGGACCGTGGCACAGGGCGACTTTGAAGTCAGCCGCACCCCTGCCGAATGGCGCGCGCAACTGGGCGATGACGCATATGCCGTCCTGCGCGAGGGGGATACCGAACGCGCATTTACCAGCCCGCTGAACGATGAGGTCCGCAAAGGCGTGTTCCATTGCAAGGGTTGTGATCAGGCGCTGTATAGCTCCGAGACCAAGTTCAAAAGCGGCACCGGCTGGCCAAGCTTCTTCGCCCCGCTGGACGATGCTGTCGAAACGATGCCGGACAAGGGGTTCTTTACCACGCGGACCGAGGTGCATTGCGACCGCTGCGGCGGCCATCTGGGCCATGTGTTCGATGATGGTCCTGCACCCACGGGCAAACGCCACTGTATTAACGGTTTGGCGATGACCTTTAAGCCCGCCGCCGCCTGATGCAGCGGGTTGAGAGGATTGCGATTTACACGGGCCGCCTGCTTTTGGCGGCCCTTTTCGTCGCGGGATTTGTGCAAAAGCTCGTGGACCCTGCAGCGGCGCAGGGTTTGCTGTCGGATCGCGGATTGCCCGTGTTCCTCGTCTGGCCCGCGATGCTGTTCAACGGGGTGGCGGCGATCAGCCTGATCTTCGGTCTCTGGCTCGCCCCCATGAGCGCAGCACTCGCGCTTTATTGCATGGCAACGAGCATCTTCCACTTCATACCTGATGACCCGTGGCAGATGTCGATCTTTGTCAAGAACTGGGCGATTGCGGGCGGACTATTGGTACTCGCAGGGCACGCCGCGCGACATCGTGGGGCCTCAGGTGCCGCGGGGTTTGGCCCGTAGCGTCGGATCGGCCTGCGTCGGGTCTTCGGGCCACGGGTGGCGCGGATAGCGGGCGCGCATGTCTTTGCGCACATCGGCATAGGACCCAGCCCAAAACCCCGGCAGATCGGTGGTCACCTGCACGGGTCGCTGCGCGGGGGACAGCAGCGTGATCTGCAAGGGCTGCCCTGCGATCATGGGGTGACGGGTGGTGCCAAAGACCTCTTGCAGACGCAGGGCGATCTGGGGCTGCGTTTCGCTATAATCGATCGCGATCTTGCGCCCCAGCGGCGTGGTGAAGTGTGCAGGCGCGGCACGGTCAAGCGCTTGCTGGTCGTCCCAGCTAAGCCGCGCGGTCAGGGCAGGCAGCAGGTCAAACGCCTTCCAGTCGGCGGTGCTGCGGACACCTGCCAGATGACCGGGCAACCAATCCTCCAAAGTCTCAAGCAGGTGATCCTCGCTGAAATCGGGGAAATCATCGCTCATCAGCCGCGCCCGCGCCATAAACAGCGCCGCCGCTTTGCCGGGCATCAGTCCCAGCTGCCGCACCCCGTCGAGCATGGCCTGCGCTATGTCTTCGGCAGGGGCGTCGGACCACGCCCTGTCGTCCAGCACTAATGCACCAAAACGTTCCTGCTGCCGCGCCAGCACGCGGCCCTCGCGGCGGGACCAGACGCAGAGTTTATGCCATCCGATCTGATCCGCGAAGCTTCCCCGCAGGTCGCTGTCGGAGAGGCGCACAGCTTGGCGAATGCGTGCTTCTCGCGGGTCACCGTCAAGATCGGTCGCCACCAGCAAACGTTCCCCCGCCAGCGGATCACTCTCTGGCAGGATCGCGCCTTTGCCGCCCGACATAACGTATCGCGGGGCGTCGCCCTTGCGCCGCAGTGCTACCCTATCGGGGTAGGCAAGGGCCGCCAGCACCCCCAGCGTATTGGGGCCGTCACCGGTTTGCCCTCTGGCCAGCCGTTTGGCGTCTTGCTTGATGCGTGAAAGGGCAGCGTGGTTGACCTCGGCCGGGACGCGCTTGCCCGCGACCGCATCAAGCCGCAGCGCCAGATCGACAGAGCCGCCGCGCAAGGGGTCACGCTCCGACAGGATCGCGGCCAGCGTCGGGGCGCTGCGCCCGCCTTTGGCAACCATATGCGCCAGACGGGGATGCAGCGGCATCTTCGCCAAGCTGCGGCCATGCTCTGTGATCCGACCCGTCGCATCCAGCGCCCCCAGCATGTGCAGCACGGCCTGCGCTTCGGCCAGACGGCCTGCATGAGGCGGGGTCACGAACTTCAGGTCATCGGCCTGCGCCCCCCAGACTGCCAGCTCTAACGCGAAGGCGCATAGATCGCCGGCCTCGATCTCGGCGGGGGGGTAGGCGGCCAGCGCGCCTTCCTCGCCGCGGGTCCAGAGTTTGAACGCGGCCCCTTCCGACACACGCCCCGCACGGCCCGCGCGCTGCGTCGCTTCGGCGCGGGTCACGCGGTCGGTGATCAGCCGCGACATACCAGAGGACGGATCGAACTGCGCCCGCCGCGCGCGGCCCCCGTCCACCACGATCTGCACCCCTTCGATGGTCAGCGAGGTTTCCGCGATAGAAGTCGCGAGCACGACCTTGCGACCTGTTTTGGCCGGTGCAATCGCAGCGCGCTGCGCTTTGAAGTCCATCGCGCCGAACAGCGGGGCGAGCGTGCAATCGGCGGGCAGCCGTCCCGCCAGCGCGCTTTCAACCCGTCGGATTTCACCTTCTCCGGGCAGGAACACCAGCGCCGATCCGGGGGCGGTATCCAGCGCGTGCAACACCAGATCAGCGACTGCCTGCTCGAACCGTTGTTTGCCTACGGGCCGGTCCAGCCAATGGGGCGTCACTGGAAAGCTGCGCCCTTCGGAGGTGACCACCGGTGCCTGCATCAGGGCGGCGACGGGGGCGGCGTCCAGCGTGGCGGACATGGCGACGATCAACAGGTCATCGCGCAGCGCTTCGGCCACCTCTAGGCAAAGCGCGAGGCCCAGATCCGCGTTCAGGGATCTTTCGTGGAATTCGTCAAAGATCACCGCGCCGACACCGGGCAGGTCGGGGTCGTCTTGCAGCATGCGGGTCAGAATGCCCTCGGTCACGACCTCGATACGGGTGGATTTGCTGACGGCGCTGGCACCGCGGACGCGAAAGCCCACGGTTTGCCCCGGTTCTTCGCCCAAGGTCGCAGCCATGCGTTCGGCAGCTGCACGCGCGGCAAGGCGGCGCGGTTCCAGCATCAGGATGCGGCCGTTGGTCAGCCCCGCGTCCAGCATCGCCAGCGGCACGCGCGTGGTCTTGCCCGCACCGGGGGGCGCTTGCAGCACAACGCGGCCCTGGTCGCGCAGCGCGCTGATCACCTGCGGCATCACGTCATCAATGGGAAGGGTAAAAGCCATAAGCGTGGTTATGGGCGAAACCCGGCGCGGGGCCAAGACCCGGCCTGCGGTCTGGACATTTGCGCCGCCGGGATCGAAACATGGGCCAAAGGGCGTGAGGGGCAGAACCTATGAACATCGACGATCTGGCAAAGGGTATCGCAGCAGGGGAGCGCCGCGCGCTGGCGCGGGGGATCACCTTGATCGAATCCGGTCGCGAGGATCACCGTGCGCAGGCGACAGAGCTGCTTGCCGCGCTGCCCAAGGGGCGCGAAGCGCTGCGGATCGGGTTGTCGGGGACGCCGGGGGTGGGGAAATCTACCTTTATCGAAAGCTTCGGCATGATGCTGATCGGGCGCGGGCTCAAGGTCGCGGTGCTGGCGATTGATCCGTCCTCTTCGCGTTCGGGCGGGTCGATCTTGGGGGATAAGACGCGGATGGACCTCTTGTCGCGCGAACGCGATGCTTTCATCCGCCCGTCGCCCAGCCAGACCCATCTGGGCGGCGTGGCCCGCCGCACCCGCGAGGCTGTGACCCTGTGCGAGGCCGCAGGTTTTGACGTGGTGCTGATCGAAACGGTCGGCGTCGGCCAGTCAGAGACGGTGGTGGCAGAGATGTCCGATGTTTTCATGCTGTTGCTGGCGCCTGCGGGCGGGGACGAGCTGCAAGGCGTCAAGCGCGGCATCATGGAGATGGCGGATATCATCGTGATCAACAAAGCCGATGGGGATCTGAAACCCGCCGCGTCGCGGACCTGTGCCGATTACGCCGGTGCCCTGCGGTTGCTGCGCAAACGGCCGCAAGACCCCAAGGGGTTTCCCAAGGCGATGATGGTGTCAGCGCTGCAGGAAAACGGGCTGGACGAGGCATGGACCGAGGTAGAGGCGCTGACCGAATGGCGCCGCGCCGAAGGGTTCTGGCAACATGCCCGTGCCGCACAAGCCCGCTATTGGTTTGAACAGGCGGTGAAGCAGGCGTTGCTTGCGCAGTTGGAAAAGCCCAAGGCCAAGGCCGCGTTGACCGAGCTTAGCGATCGTGTCGCACAGGGGCTGGCGGACCCCACCAAAGCCGCGCAGGATTTCGTCACCCAGCTGGACCGTTAACTGCCGCCGCCCGCCTTGGGGTGGGCGCGGTTATAGACATCCATCAGACGCGCGGTATCGACAGCCGTATAGGCCTGTGTGGTCGAGAGCGAGGCATGGCCCAAAAGCTCTTGGATCGCACGCAGATCGCCCCCCGCATCCAGCAGATGCGTGGCAAAGCTGTGGCGCAGCGCGTGGGGTGTGGCGCTGGCAGGCAGGCCAAGCTGCATCCGTGCATCCGCCATCACCTGCGATATCGCCCGTGCCGCCAAAGGCCCGCCGCGCACTGCGCGAAACAGCGGCGCATCCCGTTCCTTCCCAAAGGGGCAGACGCGCAGATAGGCATCCACGGCATCGCGCGCCGCAGGGAGCACGGGCACCACCCGTTCCTTACCGCCCTTGCCGATGATGCGCAGCACCTCGGGCAGGGGCGCGTCGGCTCCCTTGAGGCCAAGCGCTTCGGATATCCGCAGCCCGCACCCCCACAGCAGGGTCAGGACCGCCACATCCCGCGCGGCCACCCAGGCGTGACGCGACTGCATTTCCACGCTGTCGATCATCGCCTGAGCAGCATCAATCGCCAAGGGGCGGGGCAGCTTTTTGGGAAACTTCGGCGATCTGGTCGACAGCACCGCGGTAGGCTCGAACCCCTCGCGCTCTGCTAGCCAGCGATAGAACGCCTTGACCGCCGACAGCTTGCGCGCCATCGACCGTGGCCCGACATCCCCACTGCGGGTCTGCGCCATCCAGGCGCGCATGTCCGAGATGGTGATCTTTGACAGCGCGCCCAAGCCTTGGCTGTCGCCCTTGTGCAGCGTCATAAACGCAAGGAAATCGACCAGATCCCCCTGATAGGCGGTAAGCGTGTTCTCGGCAGCCCCTTTCAGGGCGCGTTGATGGTCCAGCCAGCTTTGCAGGGCGTCCCGCGCGGCGGGGCTGATCAAAAGCGCGTTTGCCCCGCTCAAGACAGCCAGCGGCGCATCGTCCGCTCGAACACGCCCGCGAAGAAGCCCAGCAGATCGGTGCCCTGTTGCGGGCTGAACATATGCGGGTCTTCGGAGCCGAGGATCAGCAGGCCCGGCAAACGGCCCGCGCCAAAGTTCAGTTTCAGGCAGGCTTCCGACCGGATCCAATCCGCCGCGCCGCCGTAGATATGTTCGGGGCTGTGCTGCACACCGCGCAGGGTCACCTGACGCACCGTACCGCCGCGCCCGTGCGACAGGTAGTCGTCAATAAATCCCGGTTCGGCGACGTTCAGCACATCGCCCAAGCGTTTGATCGCGGGATCATCGTCATTCTCGGCAGATTCCAGCACCAGCCGCACAGCGTCGACCCGCAGGATATCGGCAACCTCGCCCCCGAGATCCTTGAGGAAGGGTTCGAAGTCCACAGGGTCAAGCATGCGCAGGATCGCGCGGTGGATCTGGTTGGTCCCCGCAAGGTTTTCATAAGCCGCGGCGATCACGTTGCGGTGCGTGTCCTCAAGCCGGTCGAGACGGGTTTCCAGCCGGTCCATGGCGATGCCGCGCAGATCGACAATATTGCCCCCCATCGCGCGTTCATTCGCGGCGATCAGGGCCTGCATCACGTCGTTGTCGTCAAGGATGACGTCGGGCTGTGAAATAATCGCTTCCCGAAGGGAATCTTCGATCTTGTGGTTACTGCTCATGCGGGTCTCTTTTTATATTTGGCACTGACATAGCATGCGCGTCAGGCTAAATCTGCTTTTTTCTTTTGGCGTATGGCTGGTTTTTCGGCATCAAACCGCCCGCTCGCCGCGCATGGACGGGGCAGAGGTAGGGCGAAGCTGCTGCGGTTTTCTGCGAGGGCACGGGCCAACTACGGGCACATGCAGATCGTGGTGGGCACGCGCAGCCTGTGACGCGCGTGCCCCTTTGTCGTCGCCTTAAGGCGGGATCAGAGGATGTTCTGACCTGTCTTTGCCCAATCGGCCATGAAGGTCTCGAGCCCCTTGTCGGTCAGCGGGTGCGCGGCCAGCTTCTTGATCACTTCTGGCGGGGCGGTCATGACATCGGCACCGATACGCGCGGCATCCAGCACGTGGTTCACGGTACGGATCGACGCGGCGAGGATTTCAGTCTCGAACCCGTAGTTGTCATAGATCGTGCGGATGTCCTGGATCAGGTCCATACCGTCAAGGTTGATGTCATCCAGACGCCCGATGAATGGCGAGATGAACGTGGCACCGGCCTTAGCCGCGATCAATGCCTGGTTCGCCGAGAAGCAGAGCGTGACGTTGACCATCTTGCCCTCGTCCGACAGCACCTTACAGGCTTTCAGTCCGTCCCATGTCAGGGGCAGCTTCACGGTGATGTTTTCCGCGATCTCGGCCAGTTTGCGGCCTTCGGCGATCATGTCGTCCGCTTTGGTCGCGACAACTTCGGCAGAGACGGGGCCGTCGACCAGATCACAGATCTCTTTCGTGACTTCCAGAATGTTGCGGCCGGATTTCAGGATCAGCGACGGGTTTGTTGTTACCCCGTCTACCATGCCCAGATCGTTCAGCTCGGCGATGGCATCGATTTCGGCGGTATCTACGAAGAATTTCATGTTACGTCCTTCAGGTTGGAATAGGCAGCAGGAATGGCTATGTCTGTCGCCTAGGGCTTTAGCGCATCATCCGCCAAGCTGGAACCCTAATTCCCGTAACCCCGTTCCGGAGCGATTGGTGAAACCGCCAGAATTTTTTCATGCAAATGAGCTGGTGGCCGTGATGACCACCCAGCCGCTGGGCCGTGCGCTGGATTACAAAGCGCCCGAAGGCGGCTGCCATATGGGGGCCTTCGTCGAAGTGCCTTTGGGTCCGCGCAAGGTGATCGGTGTTGTCTGGGGCGCTGGGCAGGGGGATTACGAGCTGTCCAGGATACGGTCGGTGATCCGCGTGCTCGATGCGGCCCCCATGCGCAAAGAACTGCGCAGTTTTCTGACCCGTGCCGCCGCCTATACGCTGACGCCGATGCCCGCGATGCTGCGGCTGGCGACGCGTGCGCCGGGGTTGGGCGACCCGCCGTCGATGCGCAAGATTTACCGGCGCGGGGAGGGGGAGCCTGACCGGATGACCGACGCGCGCCGTCGCGTGCTGGAAACTCTGACGGAGTATGGCGACCTTTCGTTCACGCTCAAGGAACTGGCCGAGATGTCGGGGGTGACGGCGTCGGTGATCAAGGGGTTGGTGATCCAGGGCGCAGTGCTGGAACAGGATAGCCCGCGCGATCTGCCGTTCATGCGCATGGACCCGAGCTTGCCCAGCAAAGAGCTGACGGAGGATCAGGCCTCGGCTTCGGCGCTGCTGGCGGTGGGGGTGGCCTCGGGCACATACGGCACCACCTTGCTGCGGGGCGTGACCGGATCGGGCAAGACCGAAGTCTATCTGGAGGCCGTGGCCGCTGCGTTGAAATCCGGCAGGCAGGCTTTGGTGCTGCTGCCGGAAATCGCGCTGACCGAACAGTTCTTGCACCGTGTGCAGGCGCGGTTTGGCGCAAAGCCTGCGGAATGGCATTCGGGTGCCACGATGACAGAGCGGCGTCGCATCTGGAAAATGGTCGGGCAGGGACAGGCTCAGGTGGTGATCGGTGCGCGGTCGGCGCTGTTTCTGCCGTTCCAGAACCTTGGTCTGATCGTCGTCGACGAGGAACATGACACCTCCTACAAGCAGGAAGAAGGCGTGCTGTATAACGCCCGTGACATGGCGGTGCTGCGGGCGTCGATATGCGGGGCGCAGGTGGTTCTGGCCTCTGCCACACCGTCTTTGGAAAGCTGGGCCAACGCCGAGGCGGGCAAATATACGCGGGTCGAGCTGACATCGCGCTTTGGGCCGGCGGTGATGCCGACGATGGGCGCGATAGACATGCGCAGCGAAGGCCTGCCGAGCGATAAATGGGTGTCGCCCACGTTGAAGGTCGAGGTCGACAAGCGGCTGGAACGGGGCGAGCAGGCGATGCTGTTCATCAACCGCCGCGGCTATGCGCCGGTGACCCTGTGCCGCGCCTGCGGGCATCAGATCGGCTGTGATCACTGCGATGCGCGGATGGTCGAACACCGCTACCTCAAACGGCTGGTCTGCCACCAATGCGGCGAAAGCAAGCCCATGCCTGAGGTCTGCCCCTCGTGCGAGGTCGAAGGCAAGCTGGCTGCCGTGGGGCCGGGGGTGGAACGTCTGGGCGAAGAAGCCGCCGCCCTTTGGCCCGAGGCGCGGGTCGCGACGCTAAGCTCGGACATGTACGGTTCGGCCCGCGCGCTTAAGTCCGAGATTGCAGGGATCGCCGACGGGGCGGCGGATATCATCATCGGCACGCAGCTGGTTGCGAAGGGGCACAACTTTCCCAACCTCACGCTGGTGGGGGTCATCGACGCGGATCTGGGGCTGATGGGATCGGACCTGCGCGCGGCAGAACGAACCTATCAGCTGATGCGGCAGGTGGCGGGGCGCGCCGGTCGGGCAGAGGCTCCGGGCACCGCGCTGTTGCAGACCTTTCAGCCGGATCACCCCGTGATCCGCGCCATTCTGGCAGGGGATGAGGAGGGGTTCTGGAAAGCCGAAGCCGGAGAGCGCCGCCACGCCGGCGTACCGCCCTATGGCCGGATGGCGGGCATCATCCTGAGCGGCCCTGATGTGGCCGCGCTGTTTGATGCGGGCAACCAGCTGGCGCGGCAGGATGCGCCCCTGCGGGCTGTCGGCGCGCAGGTCTATGGGCCCGCGCCCGCGCCAATCGCACGGGTGCGCGGGCGCCATCGCGTGCGGCTGCTGGTCAAGGCCGAAAAGGCCGCCCCTTTGCAAGAGGCATTGGCGAAATGGGTCGCACAGCTGCGGTTGAAGAATGATGTGCGCATCGCCGTCGATATCGATCCGCAGAGTTTTTATTAGCGGTGAGACGCGCTTGCCCCTGCGGGGCAAGGGCCTTCGGCGAGGATTTTGGGCCATTTGGAAGCTGCGGTTGCGCGGAGCATGGGCATGAGGCGGGTAATTTGATCTCGTCAAGGGGCAGGAACGGGGGTAAGGAATTGCCCATGACCCAATATGTGACCCTTGAAGATGCCAAGCATCAACCGTTCTGGCGCCGCCCTGTGGCGCTGCTGTTCCTGATGGCGCTGGCGATGCCCATTGCCTTCAACACATGGTCGGCGCTGCTGAATAACTTTGTGATCGAGGTCGCAGGGTTCGACGGATCGGACATCGGGTTGCTGCATACGGTGCGCGAGATACCGGGTTTTCTGGCGGTCGGCGTGATCGCGATTATCCTGTTCGTGCGCGAACAGGTATTGGGGTTGGTGTCGCTGGTGCTGCTGGGGGTGGCGACGGCGCTGACCGCGTGGTTCCCGTCGATGGGCGGTATCCTGACGATCACCATGCTCAGCTCTATCGGGTTTCACTATTACGAGACGGTGAACCAGTCGCTGCAGCTGCAGTGGCTCAAGATCGAGGACGCGCCCCGCATGATCGGCTGGCTGATGGCGGCGGGGTCGGCGGCGACGCTGGTCGCCTATCTGGCGATCATGGCGCTATGGGATACCTTGTCGCTGTCCTATAACATCGTCTATCTGATTGGCGGCGGGGTGACGGCGGTGATCGCGCTGGTGGCGCTGCTGGCCTATCCGCAGTTCGAGGCCCCGACACCGCAGGTCAAGAAGATGGTGCTGCGCAAGCGGTACTGGCTGTATTATGCGCTGCAATTCATGTCAGGCGCGCGGCGGCAGATCTTTGTCGTTTTTGCGGGCTTCATGATGGTCGAACGCTTTGGCTTTGATGTGCATGAAATCACCCTGCTCTATCTGATCAACCTGATCGCCAATATGATCTTTGCCCCGCTGATGGGCCGTGCAGTCGGCTTCTTTGGCGAACGCCGCACGTTGAGCTTTGAATACGTCGGGTTGATCATCGTGTTTCTGGCCTATGGCGGCGTCTACTATCTTGGCTGGGGCGTGGTGGTGGCCGCGACGCTTTATGTGCTGGATCACATGTTCTTTGCGCTGGCGCTCGCGCTCAAGACCTATTTCCAGAAGATCGCCGACCCTGCCGATATTGCGCCGACGGCGGCGGTGGCCTTTACCATCAACCATATCGCGGCGGTGTTCCTGCCTGTGGGGCTGGGGCTGCTGTGGCTGATCTCGCCCGCGGCGGTCTTTTTCCTTGCGGCGGGGATGGCGCTGGTGTCGCTGTTGCTGTCGCTGATGATCCCGCGCCATCCCGTGCCGGGCCACGAGACGATCTTTTCCAATCCGCTACCGGCCCCGGCCGAGTAGCACCCCCTGACATAGCCGGACGTCGCGCGGCGATATCGGCGATCCTGACGGAGTTTCCCATGCCAACATTCACAGCTTTGACGACCCTTGAAGGACGCAAACCCGCCTATGCTTTGGGCGAGGCTATGGAGCGGCTGGTGCCAGAACCCACCGGTGTCGGCGTTTTCGAGATGGAAGACGGCTCGGGCCTGTGGGAGGTCGGTGGCTATTTCGAGGAAAGCCCGGATGAGACAGCGCTGGCGGTGCTGGCGGCCTCTATGGGGGCGAAGGAATTTGTCGTGTCAGAGCTGCCGGAAACCGATTGGGTCGCCCATGTGCGCCGCGAGCTGTCGCCGGTCGAAGCGGGGCGGTTCTTTGTTTACGGCAGCCATGACGCGGACAAGGTGCCCGAAGACTGCGAGCCGTTGTTGATCGAGGCGGCAATGGCCTTTGGCACCGGGCACCACGGCACCACATTGGGCTGCTTGCGCGCGTTGGACCGTTTGGCGAGCGGCGGCATGGTCGGGCAGAACGTTGCAGATATTGGCTGCGGTACAGCGGTGCTGGCGATGGCAGCCGCGCGCATCTGGCCGAACCCCGTGTTGGCCAGCGACATCGACGAGGTTGCCGTCGACGTGGCCCGCGCCAATGCGGCCGCGAATAATCTGGCCGACCGTTTGATCTGCGTCGAGGCAGCGGGGTTTGACCATCCCGAACTGGCATCGCGCGCGCCCTTCGATCTGGTATTCGCCAACATCCTGAAAGGGCCGCTGGTCGCGCTTGCCCCCGATATGGCCGAGGCGCTGGCCCCCGAGGGCTATGCGATTCTATCTGGCATTTTAAACGAACAGGCGGATGACGTGATCGAGGTTTATGCGCAATCCGGCATCAATCTTGTGAACCGAGAGGTGATTGGTGACTGGACCACGTTGACTGTCCAGAAAATGCCATAATCTTTGTCACTTTTCGCCACGAACAAGGTCGAAATGCAGAGAATTTGACACATTCTTGCTTTATTATGATCTTGCGAGAGGTGGGGGCCTTTAGCGACTAGAGGCTGCCATGGTTGATGCTCGTCAACAATTTGGGACACGCGTAAAGAGTTTAGAGAGTAAGAACGTCAAGCTCGCTCGGGGCTATTACACCACCATCCGTGCCGACGGGCTGGTTGTCGCGCGGCCGGCGCGGCGCGGCCTGCGGGTGCCGACCAAATTACTGGTCGCGTTGGTGGTCCTGTTCGTCTGCTTCAAAGGGTTCGTTCTGGCGGCGATTGGCCCCACGGCCTATGATAGCAGGCTGGACAGTTTGGCGCAGGGCACCGTGATCGAACAGGCGGGTGCTTGGGTTTTGCAGGTCGATCCGGTGACGCAAACGCTTGCCCGTAAGCTCGGGCCGGTCTTTCGCGGATAGGGACGCTGCGGGACGGTGGCCTGCACCGTCATATTTCACTGTCGTAGAATAAATGAAGCCACGCAGATCATTCAGATGTGCGTGGCGTGTGCTTTGGGTTGGCAGCCCCTTGGGCGCTATGAAACATCGACCCTTAGCGGATGAAGTGGTTCATTGCGACGCGTTCGATGTCGCCACGGACCAGACCGATATCGTCGAGTTCACGGTCGGACAGCGCGGACAGGGCGTTGCGTGTGACCCGTGCGTCGTTCCATTTGATGATGCTGCCGACAACGTCGCCAAGATGCGCGAAAAAGCGGTTAACAGCTGCGGCGGTGCCGTAGGTGGTTGGGGTATTATAGTAAACAGCCATTGGAGCCATCCTTGAATAAAGAAAAGCCGGATAATCCGGCGGTGCGCTGTGCAATTAGGCAGAATGAAAACACTTCACAACACCCACCGGCGCATGTGTGTTCTGCGTTTGCTGCATAGCAGCATTTGGCGGTTTAGCGCCTATGGATAAGGGGGTTGCCGCTATTGGCGCGGGGGTCGTTTTCAGTAGCTTGAGCGTCGCAACCCGCCCCGAAATTCAGGCTCCAGGTCGAATTGTGACTTTTATGTGGCGCGGTGCAAAAACCTTGGTGGATGTTCGCGTTTCGTGCTACTGCCTTGGAAAAAGAAAATTCTTGAGGATAATGGGCATATGATACGGGTAATCGGCATTGATCCGGGCTTGCGCAATATGGGCTGGGGCGTCATCGACGTGGCGGGCAGCCGCATCACGCATGTGGCGAACGGCATTTGTCAGTCCGAGGGGGCCGATCTTGCCACGCGTCTTTTGTCGCTTCATGCTCAGTTGACGCGCATCATGGTGACCTATCGACCCGATGCCGCGGCGGTGGAACAGACTTTTGTTAACAAGGACGGCGCCGGGACGCTCAAGCTGGGGCAGGCGCGGGGGATCGCGATGCTGGTGCCTGCGCAGGCGGGGCTGGCGGTGGGTGAATATGCGCCCAATACGGTCAAGAAAACGGTTGTTGGCGTCGGCCACGCGGATAAGGGGCAGGTGCTTCATATGGTACGCATGCAATTGCCGGGGGCAGAGATTGCCGGCCCCGATGCCGCGGATGCTTTGGCGATCGCGATCTGTCATGCGCATCACGGGGGGGCCTCGACCTTGGCGCAGGCCGTCGCAAGGGCAAGCGCATGATTGGCAAGATCACAGGACGCATTGATTATCGCGCGCCGGATCATCTGCTGATCGACGTGCGTGGTGTTGGTTATCTGGTCTATTGCTCTGACCGGACGATGGCCGCGCTGCCCGGCGTGGGCGAGGTGGTGGCGCTTTTCACCGATCTGGTGGTGCGCGAAGACCTGATGCAGCTTTTCGGCTTTCAGACATTGGCGGAGAAGGAATGGCACCGGCTGCTGACCTCTGTTCAGGGGGTGGGGGCCAAGGCATCGCTGGCCATTCTGGGCGCGCTTGGGCCAGATGGTGTCAGCCGCGCCATCGCGCTTGGCGACTGGAACGCGGTCAAAGTGGCAAAGGGCGTCGGCCCCAAGATCGCGCAGCGCGTGGTGCTGGACCTCAAGGATAAGGCTCCGGGGGTGATGGCGATGACCGGTTCGCTGGCCGAAGCACATGGCGAGGTCGAGGCAGCAGCAGAGGTGATCGAAACCGCTGCCCCCAAACGCCGCCCCGTGGCCCCGCCGAACCAGTCCGCGCAGGCAGAGGCGCTGTCGGCGCTTGGCAACCTTGGCTATGGTCCGGGCGATGCGGCAGGGGCCGTGGCGCAAGCCGCCGGAGAGATGCCCGAGGCCGATACGCCGCAGCTGATCCGCGCGGCGTTGAAACTGCTTGCCCCCAAAGGATAGGATGCGCATAGCCGCGTGGCCGTCCGTATGAACCTTGCTTGGATATTTGATGATCGACAGTGACCCAACTTTGCGGCCGGACCCGCAGCCCGGTGATATAGACCGCGCCCTGCGCCCGCAGATGCTGGACGAATTCGTCGGTCAGGCCGAGGCGCGGGCCAACCTCAAGGTGTTCATCCAATCCGCCAAGCAGCGGGGCGAGGCGATGGACCACACGCTGTTCCACGGCCCGCCCGGATTGGGGAAGACCACGCTGGCGCAGATCATGGCACGCGAGCTGGGGGTCGGGTTCCGCATGACCTCTGGCCCTGTGCTGGCAAAGGCGGGCGATCTGGCGGCGATCCTGACCAACCTCGAAGCCCGCGATGTGTTGTTCATCGATGAAATCCACCGTCTGAACCCAGCCGTGGAAGAGGTGCTGTATCCCGCGTTGGAAGACTTTGAACTGGACCTCGTGATCGGCGAAGGGCCCGCCGCGCGCACCGTGCGCATCGAATTGCAGCCCTTCACGCTGGTGGGCGCGACAACGCGGATGGGGCTGTTGACCACGCCGCTGCGCGACCGTTTCGGCATCCCGACGCGTTTGCAGTTCTATACCGAGGATGAGTTGTTCATCATCGTCGATCGCAATGCCCGCAAGCTGGGGGCCCCCGCCGATGAGGGGGGCGCACGCGAGATCGCCAAGCGCGCCCGCGGCACCCCGCGTATCGCGGGCCGTCTGCTGCGGCGCGTTGTGGATTTCGCCGTGGTCGAAGGCGACGGCCGCGTGACCCGCGCGCTGGCGGATATGGCGCTGACCCGTCTTGGCGTCGACAAGCTGGGGCTGGACGGGGCTGACCGCCGCTATCTGCGTCTGATCGCCGAGAATTATCAGGGCGGACCGGTCGGGATCGAAACCATGTCGGCGGCGCTGTCTGAATCCCGTGACGCGCTGGAAGAGGTGATCGAGCCCTACCTGCTGCAACAAGGGCTGATCCAGCGCACGCCGCGGGGACGGATGCTGGCGCAGAAAGCCTGGACGCATCTGGGGATGGCACCGCCCAAACCCCAAAGCGATTTGTTTGGCTGAGGGCGGGGAAGCCTTCGGCGAGGATTTAAGACCATTTGGAAGTTGAGATGACACCACAAGAGATCGAAGCGCTGTTTACCCGAAGCGACGACAGCTATGCCTTTGCCCGTTGGGGCCGCCCGTTGGCGCCTGTCGTCTTTGGCGTGGATGATGCGACGCTGACGGTGGTCAAAAGCGCGATCGAGGCGGTCTGTCAGTTGGCGGGGCACAGCATGTCAGAGACCGACCCCGAGCTTGGCAGCAATCTGATGATGTTCTTTTTCAAGGATTGGGCAGAGCTGTTGGAGGTGCCCGATCTGGACCGCCTGGTGCCTGATCTTGCCCCGTTGGTGAAAAAGCTGGATGCGGCGGGGGCCAATCAGTATCGTCTGTTCCGCTTTGACGAGACAGGCGCCATCAAGGCATGTTTCGTCTTTCTGCGCATGGACGAGCAGCTGAGCGCGATGCCCGCGCAGGCCTTGGCACTGGGGCAGATCGTGCAGTCTTTCTTGCTGTGGTCTGATACTGCGTTCCGCGAGGTGTCGCCACTTGCTCTGCACGAGGGGGCGACGATCCTGAAGCCTGAGGTGGCGGCACTGTTGCGTGCGGCCTATGACCCCGTGATGCCCGTGGCAGCGCAAGACCCGTCTCATGCACTGCGTTTGTTCGCGCGGGTGGGGGCGGCGCAATGACCCACCATCTGCCGATCCGCGTTTACTATGAAGACACCGATATGGCGGGGATCGTCTATTACGCGAATTACCTGCGCTATATCGAACGGGCGCGCAGTGACTGGGTGCGCGAGATGGGAATTGACCAGTTGGCCATGAAGGCCGAAGGCGTGGTCTTTGCCGTGCGGCGGGTAGAGGCGGATTACATTCAGCCTGCGGTCTTCGACGATATGCTTGATGTAGAGACATGGGCCACGTCGATCACGCCGGCCCGCATGGTGATGGAGCAAGAGGTCAAACGCGGCGATACGGTCCTGTTCCGGGCGGCGGTTACGATTGTTTGTATCGCGGCTTCAGGCAAACCCTGCCGATTGCCAGCGAAACTTCGCTCAATCCCCGTCTAGCAGGCGGATTGGCCCCATAATCCTAGCAATAGATATTGCACTCGGCTAAGCTTGTGCCAAATAGCGCCTTGGAAAACAGGGCCGTTGAGGCAGATGAAGCCCCTTTTGGGCGCAACAAAAAGAGCAGAACCGATGGAAGCAGAAACGCTGGCGGCGGCAAGCGAGATTGATTTCTCGCTCTTGGGTCTATTTCTCCGCGCAACGATTACCGTAAAACTCGTGATGATCATGCTGATCGTCGCGTCCTTCTGGTCGTGGTCGATCATCATTCAGAAGATGATCCAGTACCGCCACGCCAAAGCCGAGGCAGAGCGGTTTGACCAAGCATTCTGGTCGGGCGAGCCGTTGGACGGGTTGTATGACACGATCGGGCCGGATCCGGATGGAGCCGCAGAAAAGATTTTCGCCGCCGGTATGACGGAATGGCGCCGGTCGCACCGCGAGGATGGCGGGCTGATCCCCGGTGCCACCGCGCGAATCGACCGCAGCATGGATGTGGCGATTGCCAAAGAGGCAGAGCGTCTGCAAAAGGGCTTGCCCGTGCTGGCGACCACCGGGTCCACCGCGCCATTTATCGGTCTGTTTGGGACCGTGTTCGGGATCATGAACTCTTTCATCGAGATCGCGGCCCAGCAAAACACCAGCCTCGTCGTCGTCGCCCCCGGTATTGCCGAGGCGCTTTTGGCGACAGGTATCGGCCTTCTGGCGGCTATTCCCGCGGTTATCTTCTATAACAAGCTGAGCGCGGATTCAGACCGTATTTTGGGCGGCTATGAAGCATTTGCTGATGAATTCGCCACCATCCTCAGCCGTCAGCTGGATAGCTGAGCCATGGCAGGTGGGGTGATGAAAAAGCAGGGCGGGGGTGGCCGTGGCCGCCGTCGCGGCCGTGCGCAGCCGATGGCTGAGATTAACATTACGCCGTTCGTTGACGTGATGCTGGTGCTCTTGATCATCTTTATGGTCGCGGCGCCTTTGCTGACCGTTGGCGTCCCGGTCGAGCTGCCCAAAACAGCGGCCACCGCCCTGCCGTCCGAGCAGGAGGAGCCGTTGACCGTGACCGTTCTGGCGGACGGGTCCGTGCAGATCCAGAAGACAGAAACCGGGCGTGATGATCTGGTTGCCAAGCTGCGTGCCATTTCGGCGGAGCGTGCGAGCGACCGCGTGTTCCTGCGTGCGGATGGGGCTGTGCCCTATGCCTCGATTATGGAAGTCATGGGGGCGCTGAACGCAGGTGGCTTTAGCAACATTGGTCTGGTGACTGAAACCGGCGGGCCGAAGTTGGACGGCACAGGCGCGTCAGGCGGGTAACCATGCACAAGGGGCATTACATCTCTGGCGCGGGTCACTTGGGGCTCATCGGCTGGCTATTGCTGGGGAATATCTTTACCTCGCACAGCGACCCTGTGGAGATGCAGGAGGTGTCGGTCATCTCTGCCGCGCAATATGACGAGATGGTCGCCGCGGCGCAATCCGCGCAGGCGGAGGCCGCAGCGCAGCCCGAGCCTGCCCCTGAACCGGAACCTGCCCCCGAACCGGAACCGACCCCTGAGCCTGAGCCTGCGCCAGAGCCCGAGCCCGCCCCGGAACCCGAGCCTGTGCCAGAGCCTGAACCCATCGCACCGCCCCCCTCGGAGGACGTGAGCGATCAGGCCCCCGAGCTACCCGAGCCGCCTGCCGATGTCGCCGTTCTGACGCCAGAGGAAGCACCCGTCGCCGTGCCGCGCCCTGTAGAGCGTGTGGCTCCCGAACCCGTAGAGGCTCCGGATCCCGAGGCCCGCACCGATGATGTGCTGCGCGAGGCCGCGACACCGGATGCGCCGGCAGACAAGGTCGTGGAAGAGGCACAGGAAGCCACCGCCCCCGAAGAGGCGACGACGCAGATTGTGACCGAAGCAACGGAAGCGCCCAAAGCGTCGCCGACCCAATCCGCACGTCCTCCGGCCCGCCGACCCACACCTCCTGCGCCGCAGGTGGCAGAGGCACCCGCGGAGACGCCGAAACCCGAAACGCCAAAGCCGGAAACACCCAAGCCAGAGGCCCCCAAGCCGACGCCTGAGCCGACAACGGATAAGGACGCCGTGGCAGCCGCGCTCGCCGAAGCCATGGGAGAGACCGACGCGCCTGCAACTCCGGCGGCACCCTCTGGCCCGCCATTGTCGGCTGGCGAGAAAGAATCGCTGCGCGTGGCAGTATCGTCGTGCTGGAACGTGGGGTCCCTTTCCTCCGAGGCATTGCGCACTACTGTAGTGGTGAGTGTCGCAATGAACCAAGATGGCACGCCACAGACCAATTCGATCAAGATGACCAGCAGTTCGGGCGGATCACAGGGGGCTGCCAATCAGGCGTTCGAGGCCGCACGGCGGGCAATTATCCGCTGCGGCGCGCGCGGGTATCAGCTTCCTGTAGAAAAATTCGGTCAATGGCAGAATATTGAGATGACCTTTAATCCTGAAAGGATGCGCATCAAATGATTGTACGAATTCTGAGCCTCTGTCTCGCGCTTATCGGCGGTGTTGCCTCGGTCGCGCAGGCGCAGGATGGACCATTGCGGATCGAGATTACCGAAGGTGTGATTGAACCCTTGCCCTTTGCTGTGCCCAGCTTTCAGCCCGAAAGCGGGGACGCGGGGCAGATGGCCGTTGATCTGGCGCGGGTCGTGTCCGAAGATCTTGTCGGTTCTGGTCTGTTCCGTGAAGTACCGGCAAGCGCCTATATCTCGACCGTCAGCGATTTCAACGCGCCGATCCAATACGCTGACTGGAAGGCGATCAACGCGCAGGCGCTGATCACCGGTGCCGTCAGTGTCTCGGGCAATACGTTGAATGTGAAGTTCCGCCTGTATGACGTGTTTTCGGGCGCTGAACTGGGGTCGGGTTTGCAGTTTTCGGGAACGGTCGATGGCTGGCGTCGCATGGCGCATAAGGTAGCGGATGCCGTCTATTCGCGTATCACGGGCGAAGGGGGCTATTTCGACAGCCGCGTCGTCTATGTCTCCGAGACGGGGCCCAAGGACGATCGCGCCAAACGGCTGGCTGTGATGGATTACGACGGGGCCAATGTGCGCTATCTGACCGACAGCTCGTCCATCGTGCTGGCACCGCGGTTCTCGCCCTCGGGGGATCGTATTCTCTACACCAGCTACGAAAGCGGCTTCCCGCGGATCTATGTGCTCGACATCGGGTCGGTGCAGCGTCGTGTGCTGGAAAGCGCCGAAGGCACCATGAGCTTTGCGCCGCGGTTCTCTCCGTCCGGCAATACGGTTGTCTATTCGCTGACCCAAGGCGGGAACACGGATATCTACACGATGGATATCAACACCGGCCAGTCGACACGGCTGACCAATACGCCTGCAATTGAAACCGCGCCCAGCTATTCGCCGGACGGCAGCCGGATCGTTTTCGAAAGCGACCGTTCGGGGTCGCAGCAGCTCTATATCATGCCAGCGACCGGCGGCGAGGCGACACGGATCTCGTTTGGCGAAGGGCGCTATGGCACGCCGGTCTGGTCGCCGCGCGGCGATCTGGTGGCCTTTACCAAGCAGAACAAGGGCCGGTTCCACATCGGCGTGATGCGGCTGGACGGGTCGGAAGAACGTTTGCTGACAGCGTCGTTCCTGGATGAAGGCCCCACATGGGCCCCTAACGGCCGCGTCATCATGTTCGCGCGGGAAACCCAAGGGGCAGGCGGGGCGTCGTCGCTTTATTCGGTCGATATCTCGGGCCGGAACCTCAAGCCTGTGCGCACCCAAGAGGGCGGATCGGATCCGTCTTGGTCGCCGCTTCAGAAGTAAACAACAGCCATAGTGCCTTGGTGTTTCCCAATACCAAGGCACTATGGTAACACCGTCACAACAGACACATTAAAATGCTATCGTCAAAAAGGCACAGTCCATGAACCGCATTCTCACCGCAACTCTATTGATCGCAGCCCTGGCCGTATCGGCCTGTACCAACCCTGACCGCTTTGGCGCGGACGGCATGAATAACGGTGCCGCGAATGGCGCAGGCCTGAACGGGGGCATTATCCCCGGCAGCGCGAACGACCCGGCTTCTACGGCATATTTCCAGCAAGCCGTTGGGGACCGCGTGCTGTTCCTGGTCGACCAATCCAACCTGACCCCCGAAGGCCAAGCGACGCTGGACGGTCAGGCAGCCTGGTTGAACACCAACACCGATTACCAAGCCGTGATCGAAGGCCACGCGGACGAGCAGGGCACACGGGAATACAACCTTGCGCTTGGCGCACGCCGTGCCAATGCCGCGCGCGAATATTTGATCTCGCGCGGGATCGCCGCCAGCCGTCTTCGCGTTGTAAGCTATGGTAAGGAACGCCCGATCGAAGTCTGTTCGAGCGAGGCATGCTATGCCAAGAACCGTCGGGCCGTGACCGTACTTGCGGGCGGTCTGACCAGCTAAGTCGTCTACGATAGGTTAGGATTCTAATATGCGGTTTGCTTTGATTGTAGCGCTTGGACTGGCCTTCGGGCCGGTCACAGCGCAGGCGCAGGATGCGCAGACTTTGGCGGATGTGCGTCAGGAACTGACGGTGCTGAACGTCGAGGTACAAAAGCTGCGCCGGGAACTATCCACCACGGGCGGCGCGAGCGTTGCCGTGACCGGTGGGTCGGTGCTCGAACGTGTCAATGCAATGGAAAGCGAACTGCAGCGCCTGACCTCTAAAACCGAAGAGCTGGAAAACCGGATCAACCGCGTGGTCGCCGACGGGACCAACCGGATCGGTGATCTGGAATTCCGGCTGGTCGAGCTTGAAGGCGGCGATGTGGGCAGCCTCGGCCAGACCTCTACCCTTGGCGGGGGCGAGATGCCCGCGACCATGGCACCCGCCACGCCCGTGCCCGCACCAGCGGACCCGTTGGCCAACACCTCTACCCCCACCAATACCGCAGAGCTTGCGGTGGGTGAAAAAACAGACTTCGAGCGGGCGAAGGCGGCGCTCGCTGACGGTGACTTTCGCAGCGCCGCAGACCAGTTTGCGACCTTCAATCAGACCTATCCGGGCGGACCGCTAGGCCCCGAAGCCGACCTGCGGCGCGGCGACGCGCTGGACGGTCTGGGGGATACCCGCGAAGCGGCACGCGCCTATCTGGCAAGCTTTAGCGCCGATCCCGCGGGGCCTGTCGCGGCAGAAGCACTGTACCAGCTTGGCAGCTCTTTGGGGGCCTTGGGCCAAACCCAAGAAGCCTGCGTGACCTTGGGCGAAGTCGCATCGCGCTTCCCCACAAGCCCCTTCGTCGCGCAGGCCCAATCCGAACGCAGCGTGCTTGCCTGCCAGTGATCCGATGACTGACCCGCTGGCGCAGAGCATCGCCGCCAGCTTTGACCCCGCGCCGCCGCCCGTATTGGGTGTGGCGGTGTCGGGGGGCGGCGACTCTGTCGCGCTTTTACATCTTTTGAACGACTATGCCCGCAGCCGCGGGATCGCGCTGCACGCAGCGACCGTCGATCACGGCCTGCGCCCGGAGGCCGCCCGCGAAGCCGCGATGGTCGCCGCCCAGTGTCGCGCGCTTGGCGTTGCGCATGACACGTTGAGGTGGACGGGCTGGGACCACAGCGGCAATTTGCAGAACGAGGCCCGCAAGGCGCGTTACCGGTTGTTGGCGGATTGGGCACGGGGGCAGGGCATTGACGCTGTCTGCATCGGGCATACCGCCGACGATCTGGCAGAGACTTTCGTGATGCGTTTGGGGCGCCGGGCAGGGGTCGACGGGCTATCCGCCATGCCTGCGGTTTTTGACCGACATGGCATGCGTTGGCACAGGCCCTTGCTCAACGCCCGCCGCGCCGACCTACGCGCGCATCTGACGCGTTGCGGGGTGACTTGGGTCGATGACCCCAGCAACGAGGATGACAGCTTTGCGCGGGTGCGCATCCGCAAGGCGCTGGCGGTGCTGACCGATCTAGGCGTTGATTCTGCCGCACTTGCCGATGTCTCGCGCCACCTTGCCGATGCCCGTACCGCGCTCGACGCGCAGATGTTTGCCGCCGCACGCGCCCATGCTCACGTTCAATGCGGTGCCGTGGCGATGGATTGGCAGGCGCTGTGTGCTCTCCCGACAGAGACACGCCGCCGTTTGCTGACCCATACGATCGCTTGGATCAACGGTGCCACCTACGCCCCACGTAGCAGCGCCGTGGCAGAAGTGCTGACGGCGCTTGATGATGCCGGTGCCGCGACCGTGCAGGGGTGCGAGCTGCGTTTGAAGCGCGATAAAATGTGGATTTACAGGGAGTTGCACGCGGTGCGGGCGGTTGCTGCGCCCGTGGATGCGCTCTGGGACGGCCGCTGGCGTCTGGAACCTTGCGGCGATGCGCCCGTGCCCAACACGCAAACCACAATCCGTGCCTTGGGCGCGGAGGGGCTGCGCAGCTTTGCTGATTGGCGCCATTTGGGCGTGCCGCGCGGCGTCTTGCTGGCCTCTCCGGCGGTGTGGCAGGGCGCGGAACTGGTCGCTGCCCCCCTTGTCGGTCGGTCGCAAAACTGGCAAGCAGTGCTCGAACGCGGCGAAGATGCCTTTTTCGCCGCACATATGACGCATTGAACATGCGCCGATCGTGTCTATCTTACACGCATTGGGCGCTGTGTTTGGTGCCGTCCCCCGGATGTAGGAGACTTTCCTTTGGGTAATATGCGCAATCTCGCCTTTTGGGTTGTATTGATGCTTTTGGTTTTGGCGCTGTTCAATCTGTTCAGCGGCTCGACTGGCGGGCTGCAAAGCCGTGAAATCAGCTATTCCGAATTTGTGACCGCTGTCGAAGCAGGGGACGTGCGCAACGTCACGCTTGATGGTGAACAGGTTCGTTTCCGTCGTGCCGATGGCAGTGACTATGTCACGATCCGGCCCGAAGACGCCGAGGTCACCAGCCTGCTGATGTCCAAGGACATCCCTGTGCGCGCTGAACCCCAGCAGCAATCCGGTTTCCAGACCTTCCTGATGTCGCTGTTGCCCATCCTTCTGCTGATCGGTGTGTGGATCTATTTCATGAACCGCATGCAGGGCGGTGGCAAAGGCGGGGCGATGGGGTTCGGCAAGTCCAAGGCCAAGATGCTGACCGAAAAACACGGTCGTGTGACGTTTGACGACGTAGCGGGCATCGACGAGGCAAAGGAAGAGCTGGAAGAGATCGTCGAATTCCTGCGCAACCCGCAAAAGTTCAGCCGTTTGGGCGGCAAGATCCCCAAAGGCGCACTGCTTGAGGGCCCTCCCGGTACCGGTAAAACCCTGCTGGCGCGAGCGATTGCCGGCGAAGCGGGTGTGCCGTTCTTTACCATTTCGGGCTCCGACTTCGTCGAGATGTTCGTTGGTGTGGGTGCCAGCCGCGTGCGCGACATGTTCGAACAGGCCAAGAAAAATGCGCCCTGCATCGTCTTCATCGATGAGATCGACGCCGTGGGCCGGTCCCGTGGCGCGGGCTACGGTGGTGGCAACGACGAGCGCGAGCAGACCTTGAACCAACTGCTGGTCGAGATGGACGGCTTTGAGGCGAACGAAGGCGTGATCATCATCGCCGCGACCAACCGCAAAGACGTGCTGGACCCTGCCTTGCTGCGTCCGGGCCGCTTTGACCGTCAGGTCACCGTGGGCAATCCCGACATCAAGGGCCGCGAGAAAATCCTTGGGGTGCATGCACGCAAGACGCCGCTTGGCCCTGACGTAGACCTGCGCATTATCGCGCGCGGTACACCCGGTTTCTCGGGTGCGGATCTGGCGAACCTCGTGAACGAGGCCGCGCTGACCGCCGCACGCGTGGGCCGTCGCTTTGTCGCGATGATGGATTTCGAGGCCGCGAAAGACAAGATCATGATGGGTGCCGAGCGCCGGTCGATGGTGTTGACGCAGGACCAGAAGGAAAAGACCGCCTACCACGAAGCCGGTCACGCCATCGTCGGGATCAAGCTGCCGAAATGCGACCCTGTATATAAGGCCACGATCATTCCGCGCGGCGGGGCCTTGGGTATGGTGATGAGCCTGCCCGAAATGGACAAACTGCAGATGTTCAAGGACGAAGCCGAGCAAAAGATCGCCATGACGATGGCGGGCAAAGCGGCTGAGATCTTCAAATATGGCGCTGAAACCGTGTCGTCGGGCCCGATGGGCGATATCATGCAGGCCAGCCAGTTGGCGCGTGGCATGGTGATGCGCATGGGCATGTCCGACAAGGTCGGGAACATCGACTATTCGGAAGCGGCGGCTGGTTACCAAGCCAACGGCGGCGCGGGCGGGTTCAGCGTGTCTGCGGCCACGAAAGAGCTGATCGAATCCGAAGTGAAGCGCATCATCGACGAAGGCTACGACCGCGCCTATAAAATGATCACCGATCACGAGGAAGAATTCGAACGTCTGGCTCAAGGTTTGCTGGAGTACGAGACCCTCACCGGTGAGGAGATCAAGCGCGTCATGGAAGGCAAACCGCCCCAAGACCCAGACGGCGACGACACCAGCGGCATGGACAAACCAAGCCTGACCGCGATCCCCAAGGCCAAAGGCAAGAAGACGCCTCCGCCAAGCGGGATGGAGCCAGAGCCAAGCGTCTGACGCCTAGGCATTGATCACCAGAATACGAAAGAGAAGGTCCTGCACCCGCGGGGCCTTTTCTTTTGTCGCGGCTTTGCGCAGGTTACGGACAACGCAGCGCGAAAGGATGCCGGTCATGCCGACGATGAAAGAAACCGAGTTTACCGCAACGATCACATGGCTTGGTGTAGTGCCCAAGCTGGCCAAGGGCATCCGCGCCGAACCCCGGAGCGAAGCTTTCGCCAGCTACGCCGGTTTCGAGGATGACGTGCATGCGGGGCTGACCCGCGCGTCCTGTGTGCGGGTCACGAACCTCTATCCCAAGGGCACCGAGATCCGGAACGTGCGTCAGCTGTCGATCCTGTCTGCGGAAGAAATGGCCCTGATCGCGGCCGACATGGGGATGGAGACACTGGACCCCGTGCACCTTGGCACGTCGATGGTGATCAAGGGCATCCCCGATTTCACCCATGTGCCGCCCAATGCGCGGCTGCAGGCTGCCTCGGGTGCGACGATCACGATTGATACCGAAAACCGCCCCTGCGTATTGCCCGGTCGCGAGATCGAACAAGACAGCCCCGGCCACGGTCCCAAGTTCAAATCCGCCGCCGAGAACCGTCGCGGCGTGACCGCCTGGATCGAACGCGAGGGGCTGTTGCGCGTCGGGGATACGCTGCGCCTGTTCATCCCCGACCAGCCAGCGTGGCAGCACGGCTAGACCCAATGGGGCGCGGGCTCACAGCGACCCGCCATGCTCAAATCAGCGACACACCCGCCGGATCGCCGCATCAAGCGCCGGATATGTCGGAATTGCCCCCTCTGCCCATGCCCTCACAGGCGTATTGAGGACATAAGAAACATAGAACGCCGACGGCGCATCAGGGAGGACATATGACCTTTAAATCCGACATCCAAATCGCACGCGAAGCCAGCAAGCGCCCCATTCAGGAGATCGGGCAAAAGCTGGGCATCAGCAGCGATGATCTGCTGCCCTACGGCCATGACAAGGCGAAGGTGTCGCAAAAGTTCATCAACTCGGTGCAGGACCGGCCCGATGGCAAGCTGATCCTCGTCACCGCGATCAACCCCACACCCGCGGGCGAGGGGAAAACCACGACCACCGTTGGTCTGGGCGACGGGTTGAACCGCATCGGCAAGAACGCGGCCGTCTGTATCCGCGAGGCGTCTCTTGGTCCGAATTTCGGCATGAAGGGCGGGGCCGCGGGGGGCGGCTATGCGCAGATCGTCCCGATGGAAGAGATGAACCTGCATTTCACTGGTGACTTCCACGCCATCACCTCGGCGCACAATCTGCTCAGCGCGATGATCGACAACCACATCTATTGGGGCAACGCGCTAGAGATCGACCTGCGCCGTGTCGTCTGGCGCCGCGTCGTCGACATGAACGACCGCGCCCTGCGTCAGATCACGGCGTCCTTGGGCGGTGTGTCGAACGGTTTCCCCCGCGAGGCCGGGTTCGACATCACCGTCGCGTCCGAAGTCATGGCGATCTTGTGCTTGGCTAAAGACCTGAACGACCTGCAAAAGCGCCTTGGCGACATGATCGTCGCCTATACCCGCGAGCGTAAACCGATCTATGCGCGCGATATCAAAGCGGATGGTGCGATGACCGTGCTGTTGAAGGACGCGATGCAGCCGAACCTTGTGCAGACGCTGGAAAACAACCCCGCTTTCGTCCACGGCGGGCCTTTCGCCAATATCGCGCATGGCTGCAACTCTGTCATCGCGACCACCACCGCGCTGAAGCTGGCGGATTATGTGGTGACCGAAGCGGGCTTTGGTGCCGATCTGGGGGCAGAGAAGTTCCTGAACATCAAATGCCGCAAGGCGGGGTTGGCACCGTCCTGCGTCGTGGTTGTGGCCACCGTGCGCGCGATGAAGATGAACGGCGGCGTGGCCAAGGCCGATCTGGGCGCTGAAAACGTCGACGCCGTGCAGGCCGGTTGCCCCAACCTTGGCCGCCACATCGAGAACCTGAAATCCTTTGGCGTGCCCGTCGTCGTCGCGATCAACCATTTCGTCACCGACACCGACGCAGAGGTGCAAGCGGTCAAAGACTATGTCGCCTCGCAAGGGGCCGAGGCCGTGCTGTCCCGCCACTGGGAATTGGGCAGCGCTGGCTCTGCCGAACTTGCCGAGAAAGTGGTCGAGACGATTGATAAGGGTCAGGCGGATTTCGCCACGCTCTACCCCGACGCGATGCCGCTGGCAGATAAGATCAACACCATCGCCACAAAGATCTATCGCGCGGATGGGGCGGTGATGGATCAGAAGATCCTCAACCAGTTGAAAGACTGGGAAGAGCAGGGATATGGCGATCTGCCGGTCTGTATGGCCAAAACGCAATACAGCTTTACCACCGATCCCGAAGCCCGCGGCGCGCCAACCGGTTTTACCATCCCCGTGCGCGAGGTGCGCCTGTCTGCCGGCGCGGGCTTTGTCGTGGCCATCTGCGGTGAGATTATGACTATGCCGGGCCTGCCACGGGTGCCTTCTGCCGAAAATATTCGTCTCAATGACATCGGCGATGTTGAAGGTCTGTTCTAAGCGCGTATGAACAGGGCGCGGAGGGTCGCCCCTTCGCGCCTTCGCCTGCTGTGGCAGGTGATAGCAGCGCCACAACAGACAAAGGACGGTCCCCATGACAGCGACGATCATTGACGGCAAGGCATTTGCAGCACAGGTGCGGGGGCAGGTCGCCCAGCATGTCACGCGGCTGAAGGACGATCACGGGATCACGCCGGGGCTGGCTGTGGTGCTTGTCGGGGCCGATCCTGCCTCCGAGGTTTATGTCAAATCCAAGGGCAAGATGACCAAGGAAGTGGGCATGAAATCGGTTGAACACCGGCTGGCAGACACCACATCAGAGGCGGAGCTTCTGGCGCTGATCGACACGCTGAACAACGATAACTCGATCCACGGTATCCTCGTACAGCTCCCCTTGCCCGATCACCTAAACGAAGACCTTGTGATCAGCGCGATTGATCCGGCCAAGGATGTCGACGGGTTTCATATCTCGAACGTCGGTCTGTTGGGCACGGGGCAGAAATCCATGGTGCCCTGCACGCCGCTTGGCTGTCTGATGATGCTGCGCGACCACCACGGCACCCTGTCGGGGATGGATGCAGTCGTGATCGGGCGCAGCAATATCGTGGGCAAACCTATGGCCCAGCTTCTGCTTAACGACAGCTGCACCGTGACCATCGCCCATTCGCGGACCAAAGACCTTGCCGCTGTTGTGCGCCGCGCTGATATCGTGATCGCCGCCGTGGGCCGCCCCGAGATGGTGCCGGGCGACTGGATCAAACCGGGGGCCACAATCATCGACGTGGGCATCAACCGCCTTGACGCGCCAGAGCGGGGTGAGGGCAAGACCCGTCTGGTGGGTGATGTCGACTTTGACAGCTGCGCCAAGGTGGCCGGTGCGATCACCCCGGTGCCGGGGGGCGTGGGCCCGATGACGATCGCCTGCCTGCTGGCCAATACGGTCACGGCCTGCTGCCGTGCCCATGACCTGCCCGAACCCGAAGGGCTGACCGCCTAAGCGGCGGTCGCGGGAACCGGCACCATCGTGCCCTGAAGCAAGGCGATCAGCACCTGCTGGTCGCCGGTTTGGGCAAAGACCTCGGCCGTGACCACACAAAGCCGCTTGCCCGGTTTCACCACCTTGCCAATCGCGATCAGCCGGTCTCCGCGGGCGGGGGCCAGCAGGTTGATCTTGATCTCTGCGGTGACGACCTCGGTATCTAAGGGCAGTGTCGTCAGCGCGGCATAGCCCGCAGCGCTGTCCCCGATAGAGAACGTCAGCCCCGCGTGGCCAAACCCCTGCTGCTGGCGCGTGCCGGGCAGGATCGGTGCCTCGATCCGGATGAGCCCCTGCGACACATCGCTGAGTTCAGCGCCGAGGGTCTGCATCATCGATTGCGCGGCAAAGCTGTCGCGGATGCGGGCGATTTCTTGCGGGGTCATAGGGGCTCTTTCAACATGGATAGCGGGCCCCGTGGCTGCGCTTAGCGCGGCATGGGGATCGCGGTGGGCTGCGGTCCGGTAAGTATGGCGCAGGCCTGCGGACCCATCAATGCCTGTAGCACCGGCGCGTCACTGTACAAGCCACCGGTATAGGTGCCAAAGGCAGGCATGATCAGCCGTCGGTCGTCATACAGGAAGGCCGGACGCGTCACCGACCGCCCGCGCAGCCGCAGCCGAGCCTTGGGGTGATAATGCCCCGAAACCTCGGCCTGCGCGCTTTCCTGCGCGATATGCCGGAACTGCAAGGGGCCGATCACAAGCTCGGCCAGATGCTCCCCCCCCAGTTCGACGGGGCCGGGGTCGTGGTTGCCCTCTACCCACAGCCACTGCCGGCCCGCCTGCAGCCGCGCCAGCGTCAGCCGCGCTGGCTCGGGCAGGGCATGGGCCGCGTGCAGATCGTCGAAACTGTCGCCCAGACACATCACGACGCGCGCGGGTACACGGTCAAGCGCCGCCGCAAGCCGGGTCAACGTGTCCATCGTCTCGTAAGGGGGAAGCGCCGTGCCGCCGCGCCGCGCAATCCGTTCGGCTTTGCCAAGATGCAGGTCGGACACGCAGAGCAACCCGTGATCTGCCCACCACAAGGCACCAGAGCCAAGCGCCGTCAGCCGCGCGCCGCAAAAGTCGAATTCATACCCGATGTTCATGCTGCGTTCATCACCAAGTTTGCCCGCGGGCGCAAGGGGCGCTGGCCGATGGACGCGCCTATGGCGGGGCGCAGGAGTATTTGAAAAAGGGTGAAGCGGAAGACGCCCCCGCCTGATCCCGAGGGGCGTGGGGGCGTCTTCACCCTTTGCGGTCATCGGCTCTCCAGCCTGTACCGCGGGGTGATCATGTGGGAAAATACCTAAGCGAAAGTTAATTCACCCTTTCAAAAATACTCAGCTGCGCAGCGATTGCCACGTCTAGCGCCGTTTGAGGGGGAAGTTATCCGGCGCGGGGGTGATCTGTGCGAGGCCGGAGGCTTCCATCAATCGCGCGGACTCCTCGGCCAGCAGACGCTCTTCTGCCCGCCCCTTGACCGGCACACGGCCCATTTCCAGAAACAGCGGTGCGGACAGCGGGCTGACACGGTCGAGGATACGGTGGTCGATCCGGCCCTTGATACGATGCAGCATTTCCTCGATCCGGCCAAAGTCGACCAGCCCGCGCAGGGCCTCTTCGCGGGTGATATCGAGCAGGAGGTGATCGGGTTCGTATTTCTGCAAGGTGTCATACAGGATATCAGAGCTGAAGGTCGCCTGCCGGCCAGACTTACGGGCTTGGGGGGTGTTTCGTTCGATCAGCCCCGCGATGGTGGCGGCGGCGCGGAACGTGCGTTTCATCACCGCATTGCCGGCCAGCCAATGGTCCAACCCGTCATGCAGGGCTGTGGCATCAACGAGCGGGGCGGGGTTGTCGACCGGATCCAGCCCCCAGATCAGCGTGGCATAATCGGTGGCGACGAAGCCCAGGGGGTTGAGGCCCAGTTCCTCCATCCGTTTTGTCAGCAGCAGGCCGAGCGTTTGCTGCGCGTTGCGACCGGCGAAGCCGTAGAAGACCGTCTGGGCGCGGCCCTCATGGGGGAAGCTTTCGATCAGCAGTCGGCCCGGCTGCGGCAGTTGGCTGACCTCGCGTTGCAGGGTCAGCCATTCGGCCGTGTGGCGCGGCAGCTCGGGCCAGCTCTCTTGGGTGAACATGCGTTGCACGCGGGCGGAGAGCTGGGTCGAGGTGGCGAATTTGGTGCCCATGAACGTAGCGACGCGTGGTTTTTTGGCGGCAGAGCGGCTGACCTCTACGGTCATTTCCCGCAGCCCCTCGTATTTGACGATCTGGCCGCCGATCAGGAACGTGTCGCCCGCGCTGAGCGAGGCGGCGAAACCTTCCTCGATTTCGCCCAAAGGGGCACCGCCGCGGCTGCGTTTCATACGGACCTTCAGCGTGTCCGTGTCCTGAATGGTACCGATGTTCATACGGATACGCTGGCTGCTGCGGGGGTCGCGCAGGTGCCATTTGCCGTCGGTGCACATCAGTCGTTGCCACCTGTCGTAGGCGCGCAGGGCGTAGCCGCCTGTGGCACAGAAATCGAGGCAGGCGTCAAAGGCGGCGCGGCTGAGGCTGGCATAGGCCCCGGCCGAGGTCACCTCGGCATAGAGCGCATCGGCGTCGAAGGGGCCGGCGCAGGCGGTGATCAGGATATGCTGGCATAACACATCGCGAGGGCCGGGGCCGCGCGGGTCGCCGTCAAGTTCGCCTGCCAATACGGCGTCGAGCGCGGCGACACATTCGACCACCTCGAACCGGTTTGCAGGCACCAGCAGCGCTTTGGAGGGCGCGTTATAGCGGTGGTTGGCTCGCCCGATGCGCTGGACCAGCCGTTTGACATTCTTCGGTGCACCGATCTGGATCACGAGATCGACATCGCCCCAGTCGATCCCCAGATCAAGGCTGCCGGTGCAGACAATCGCGCGCAGATCACCGCGCACCATCGCGGCTTCGACCCGTTCGCGTTGCTGCCGGTCGAGCGACCCGTGGTGGATGCCGATGGGCAGGCTATCTTCGTTGGCGAGCCAGAGATTGTGAAAGAAAATCTCGGCCTGAGCGCGGGTATTGTGGAAGATCAGGGTGGTTTTATGCTGGCGTATCTGGTCGAGCACTGCCGGAATCGCATAGGCCGCCCCATTGCCGGACCACGGCGGGGCCGCGTCCGTGCGCAGCATCCGGATGTCGGGCGGCGGGCCGGGATCAGCCAGCAGGATCGGGCAGGGGTCAGGGTGACGCGCCATGAAATGCGCGATGGCGCCGGGATCTTCGACGGTGGCTGACAGGCCCACCCGTTTCAGCCCCGGGCACAGGCGTTGCAGCCGCGCCAGTGCCAGCATCAGCTGGTCGCCACGCTTGCTGTCGGCCAGCGCGTGGATCTCGTCGATCACGACACGTTTGAGCCCTTTGAACATGCGCGGCGCATCCTCGTAGGAGGTCAGCAACGCAAGGCTTTCGGGGGTGGTCAGCAGGATATGAGGCGGGTCGGCGCGTTGCCGGCGTTTGCGCGTTTGCGAGGTGTCGCCGGTGCGGTCCTCGATCCGGATGGGGAGGCTCATTTCGGTCACCGGGGTGGTGAGGTTGCGCTTGATATCCGCGGCCAGCGCCTTGAGCGGCGAGATATAGAGCGTGTGCATGCCGTCGTGGCCGCCCTCGGCCAGATCGACCAGCGTGGGCAGAAAACCAGACAGCGTCTTGCCGCCCCCCGTCGGCGCGATCAACAGCAGGGCGGGCGCGTCGGCGCGGTCCAGCATGTCTTGCTGGTGGGGGTGGATGGACCAGCCTTTGGTGGCGAACCAGTCGGAGAATTTCGGGGGCAGGGTCTGCATGGGGAGCAAGATAGGCTGTTTGCACGCGGGGGCCAGCCCCCGCACCCCCGGAGTTTATCTGGCAAAATGAAGCGGATGCCCGCGCCGGTGTCGAGCGCGGTGCTACCTGACGATGGTTTCATCCTCGACGAACATATTGGCCCAAGCACGGTCAATCAGATCAGGGCGCATCTGGTGCGGGATACCTTCGAAATCGCAGATAGAAATCATCTGGTCGATCAGGAAGATCGGCTGATAGTTGGCGAAAACATTGTTGATCGTGGGGTATTTTGTTTTCAGCAAATGGATCAGCGTCGCCTCGTCCAGTTTGATGTTTCGTTTCTTTGCGACCATGGCGAAGATCTTGAGGAAGTTTTCCTGATTGGGCCCGTCGATCTTGATCTTGAAGAAAATCCGGCGCAGGGCGGCCTGGTCGAAGATCTCATTGGGGTGGAAGTTGGTGGAGAAGACAACCAGCGTGTCGAAGGGAACTTCGAACTTCTCACCGGATTGCAGGGCGAGGATGTCCTTGTTTTCTTCCAGTGGCACAATCCAGCGGTTGACCAGCGCCTGTGGCGATTCTGCCTGTCGGCCAAGGTCGTCGACGATGAAGATGCCGCCGGTGGATTTCAGCTGCAGCGGGGCTTGATAGGTTCGTGCGGTGGGGTTGTAGACCAGATCAAGCATATCGAGCGTCAGTTCGCCCCCGGTGATCACCGTGGGGCGTTCGCATTTGACATAGCGGGTGTCAAAGCGCGTCACGCGGCGCAGGGATTTCGGGTCTTGTTTTTCCTCGGAAATGGCGGTGTGTACGATGGGGTCATAGACCGTGATCACCTGACCGGCGTATTCAATCGCACGGGGGACATAGATCCGGTCGCCAAGCGCGTCGCGAATCCCGTTGGAGATGCTTGATTTACCATTGCCGGGGGGGCCGTACATCAGGATGGAGCGACCGGCCGTCACGGCTGGGCCAAGGTTGCCGATCAGCTCGGACGGGAGCACCAGATGGCCCATCGCCGCTTCGAGCTTTGCGCGGGTGATCTGCATGTTGCGCACGGACTGGCGCTTGATCTGTTCGCGGTAGACATCAAGCGGCACGGGCATCGGGCCGAAGTATTCCGATTGCGCCAAGGCATCCAGCGCGCGGGCCTTGCCCAGATCGGTCAGCTGGTAGCCCATTTCATTGCCGTTATTCGCGTTGAGCGTGCCCGTCGCTTCGAGAAGGCGTTGTTCGCGCGACAGATCCACCAGTTCCTGCGTGACCTGAAGCGGCAGGCAGATCGCCGCTGCGAGCTCGCTGACCATGGTGACATTCTTGCGGAACATTGTCTTGATCATGATGTCGCGCATCATCACCACGGGCAGCTTCATCTCTTGGATGGTGCGCGGCGGAGGGGGGGCCATGACGGCGCTGGTTTGCATATTCATGAAGGCTTCTTTCATGGGGACACGGGCGTGCCCCAAGGCGTAGCGGTTGAATATGGCGAAATCAGGCCCCGAAGTAGGCACCGAGCATTAAATATGCGGCAAGCACAGTTCCAAGGGCGAGGCCCATGGGGAATTTCTTGGCTTCGTGCCAGCTGACCCATTGCGGGGCAAGCTTGCGCAGGGGGGAATATTTGGCGGCGCGGTGAATGATATAGGCGGCAACCAGCGTCGCCATGAACAGCGACATGACAAAGCGCACATCCCCGAGCGCGATAAAGGGTGTGGCGGCGGCGATGAATTTCGCATCCCCCGCGCCCATCAGCCCGCCTGCGTTCATGAAGATGCCCACAACAAGGGCTACCACCATCGCCAGCAGGTGCCAGAGGTAGCTGTCAAAGGGCAGGGCGATCGGGCCGATCAGCACAAACACGGCGGCCAATGCGATCACCGTGACATTGGTGATCCGCATAAAGGCCAGATCGGTGTAGATCGTATAGGCACAAAGGGGCAGCGCGAAGGGCAGGAACCACAGCGCTGCGTAGCTGGTGATCTCCACGCGTTAGCCTGCGTTTTCCAGCGCGCGCAGCGACCGGACGGCGGCCTCGAAGTGCTGCGGGTGGGTGCTGATGGCGTCACGCAGCAGCCCTTTACCGGTTTCAACGTCGCCCTTCTTGATCGCGGAGAGGGCGAGGGTGTGCAACAGTTGCGCGCGCTCTGTCTGGTCCATCTCGATCGGGGGGAGGCTGTATTCGCGCTGCGCGCCACGGGCGAGGATCAGGTTGTTCTTGGCGGTAAACAGCGTCGAATCCTGTTTCACAGCCTCGCCGAAAAGGCGTTCGGCAGCCTGATAGTCGCCGCGCGTCAGTTTGGAGTAGCCCCAGTTGTTCATGACCGAACCGGGCTTGGTGGTCAGACCAATGGCGATCTCGTAAAAACTGTCGGCCTTGTCCCATTCCTGTTTGCTGTCAGCGACGATCGCCTCAAGCCGGTAGCGGTTGTAGGTTTCATGGGTGGGCGGGACGGAATCCAGCGTCTTTTCCGCTTTGGCCCAATCGCCCGCGCGGATCAGCGCATCGGCGTAGTCAACCTTGTCGTCGGCGGTGGCATCCTTGGAAGCGGCAACTTTGCCCCAGACCGATGCGGCCTCTTGGTTGCGTTTGGCGCGGATCAGGGATTTGCCCAAGCTGCGCTGGATGTCGATGCGGTCGGGGTTTTCCTGCGCGGTGCGGGTGAAATAGCTGACCGCCTCGTTCGGGTCGGCCACTGTCAGCATCACATCGTTGAGGTTACTTTCATCCACGACGTTCACGTCCTGGAAGGCGCGGGTGACGGTATCCTCGCCGGATTTCTTGCCGCAGCCTGCTACTGCGACGACGCCTGCAATGCAGGCGGCCAATAGGATAGGGTGGCGCATTTTTGCGTCCTTTTACTGCTCTGCCTCGTTATGATGCTGGCCGAACCAGATAGTCGCCCGAGCCGCGCCGCACCAATTTATAACTGTCTTCTTGATCCGGGATCGTAACAGAGTTTTCCGATTTTGCGAGTGCTAAGCGCAAATTGTCACGGATTGCGTCACTTTCGCCATTATCGAGCGCATAGGCCTTGCGAAAGGTCAGCTGGGCTTCGGCGAGTTTGCCGCGTTCCATCAACACAACGCCGAGATTATTCCAGACCTCGGGGTGGGTTTCGTCCTTTTCTACAGCGTCGCGCAGCAGCTTTTCCGCCTGACCCAATCGCCCCAGCCCAAGGTTGGCGCTGCCCAGTCCCGACAGGATTTCGGCGTCCAACTGGGAGGCGAGCGCGGCGCGGTTGAAGGCGCGGATGGCCAGTTCGTATTCGCCCGCGCGCATGAGACGGTGGGCGACCTCTACCCCGTCTTCGGCGTCCTTGCGGGTGTTGACACCGGGGGCAAAGGGGTTGTCAGGGCTGGCGCGCTTGCCCCCAAACGCGGAAAGACCGCCTGCAGAGCAAGCGGCCAATCCGGCGATCAGGGTCATACAAAGCGCGAGCCTGAAGGGTAACGCGCGCTTGGGAATGTGGATCATGCAGAGCCTTACTGACCTAGTTTGGTAATGTTCATCACCGATGGCGCGACCAGGATGATCAGCAGCGGAGGAACGGTCAGCATCATTGTGGCAAGTGTCATCTTGGTTGGCAACTTGTTTGCGGCCTCTTCGGCGCGCATCACGCGTTTGTCGCGCATCTCGGCGGCATAGACCCGCAGCGCATCGGCGATGGATGTCCCGAAGGCGGCGGATTGTACCAGCACCGTCACAAAGGACGACACATCTTGCACGCCGCAGCGTTCGCCCATGGCGTTCAGCACGCTGACCTTGTCTTTACCGGCCTTCATCTCATAGGCGACGATTTCGAACTCTTCCGCCAGCGCAGGGTAGGAGGCACGCAATTCGCGGGCCACGCGGACGATACATTGATCAAGCGACTGGCCGGCCTCGACGCAGACGAGCATCATGTCCAGCGCATCGGGAAAACCGCGTGTGATTTCCTCTTTCCGCTCGGCGACGCGGCGGGTCACCCAATAGCGCGGCAGGAAATATCCGATGCCGCCGGGCCCCACGGTATAGAGCATCATCTTGTTGGTGGTCATGCCTTCGCCGCCGCCAAGGAAGTTGATGTAGACGGTGCCGATCACCAGCCCGGCAATACCAAGCGCCATCTGGGCAAAGTGAAAGAACCGTACCGCATCGCGCGAGCTATAGCCCGCCTGACGCAGCAGCAGCGCCTTGGCGCTTAGCTCTTCCACGTCTTCGGGTTCAAGGAACTTGGCGAATTTTTGCAGCTTCTCGTTGCGGTCCGACTGGCGCAAGCGCTGTTGCTTGCCTGCATCGGCAGCCTCGGTCTGGCTCCGTTTGAGCTTGGCCAAAGGGTCTTCGGGCTGGCGCAGGATCATGACAAGCGTTGCGCCCACCATGGTCAAGCCCAATGCGCCCAGAATGGCGATCCAGCCCATGGGACCAAGTGCGGTGTCGAGTGAGTTGAGGAAATTCACAGTGAGGCCCCCTTAGACTTTGATATCGGTCAGCTTGCGCATGACGATGAGGTTAAGCGACAGGAACAGGACAACCGCGATACAGCCGGGGATGAACAGCGGGTGGGTCATGACTTCGTCATAGTAATGCGGGTCGCCGAGTTTGATCACGATCAGCGCGAGGATCGGGAAAGCGGACAGGAACTTGCCGGACCATTTTGCTTCGGCGGTGATGGCGCGCACGCGGCGGAACAGGCGGAAGCGGGCGCGGATGACCTTGGCCAACCCCGCAAGGATTTCAGCAAGGTTACCCCCTGATTGCTGCTGGATGGTCACAGCCACCGCGAGGAAGCGCAAATCCTGCATATCAAGCCGTTCAGCCATATCCTTGAGCGCCTCGCCGATGTCTCGGCCATAGGCGGTTTCATCGGCAATCACGCCGAATTCCGACGCCAGCGGGTCCTGGATTTCCTTGGACACGATAGAGATCGCGCTGGTGAAAGGGTGGCCCACGCGCAGCGACCGCACCATCAGTTCCACCGCGTCAGGCAGCTGCTCTTCGATCATGTCCATGCGCTTCTTCGCTTTGGACGAGATCCAGAAGAATACGGCCCCGACACCGATCCCGACAGAGATCAGGATGCGTACGGGCACTTCGGTATTGGTGCCGATGGTCAGCCCCAGAAAGGCGACGACCGAAAGGCCGGCCATGATCATGATCAGCTGTTTCGGCGCAAAGGCGATCGCGGCCTTTTGTGCTTTCTCGGCGAGCAGGGAATAGACCGGAATGGATTTATTATCCATGTGCTGCTGCATTTCCTTGCGCAGCTTGTCCAGAACCTCTTCGCGGCGGGCCCCTTTTTCCAGCATTTCAAGCCGGCGGTTGACCTTGCTGTTGAGGCTGATGGATTTACCGAAAGCGACCAGATACAGCCCTTCGACCAGCACAAGGACACCGACGAAGATCAGGCCATAGATAATGGGTTCTGCACTCATGATTGATAATCCTTACTTGACCACAACGGGTTCATAGATCGACGATGGCAGGTCATAGCCCCACATCTTGAAACGTTCAGAGAAGTGGCTGCGCACGCCGGTGCCGGTGAAGTGGCCGATGATCTTGTTTTCGGGCGTCAGGCCGACGCGCTGAAAGCGGAAGATTTCCTGCATAGAGATCACGTCGCCCTCCATGCCGGTGATTTCGGTGATCGAGGTCATGCGGCGCGACCCGTCCTGCAAGCGCGATGCTTGTACGATCAGGTTCACAGCCGACGAGATCTGGCTGCGGACCGCTTTCAGCGGCATTTCGATACCGGCCATGGCGATCATGTTTTCCAGACGGCTGACACCATCGCGGGCAGAGTTGGCGTGGATCGTGGTCATCGACCCGTCGTGGCCGGTGTTCATGGCCTGCAGCATGTCGATCACTTCCTCGCCGCGCGTCTCGCCGACGATGATCCGGTCAGGCCGCATCCGCAGGGCGTTTTTCAGACAGTCGCGCGGGGATACCTCGCCCTTGCCTTCAACGTTGGGCGGGCGGCTTTCCATGCGGCCCACATGGGTCTGTTGCAGTTGCAATTCGGCGGTGTCTTCGATGGTCAGGATCCGTTCATCGTTGGCAATAAACGATGACAGCGCGTTCAGCGTGGTGGTTTTACCAGAACCTGTACCGCCCGAGACGATGATATTCAGACGGGTGGCGACGGCGGCTTGCAGATAGGCTGCCATCTCTTCCGAGAAGGCCCCAAAGCTTACCAGATCATCAATGCCCAGTTTGTCTTTCTTAAACTTACGAATGGAGACAAGGCTGCCGTCCACGGCAATCGGCGGGACCATAGCGTTGAAACGCGAGCCGTCTTTCAAGCGCGCATCGACATAAGGGTTGCTTTCATCGACGCGACGGCCAACGGCGGAAACGATCTTGTCGATGATCCGCAGCAGGTGCTTTTCGTCTTTGAAGGTCACGTCGGTCAGCTGCAGTTTACCCGCGCGTTCCACAAAGATCTGTTGCGGGCCGTTAACCAGAATATCGTTGACGCTGTCGTCTTTCAGCAGCGTTTCCAGCGGGCCGAGGCCGGTCACCTCGTCATACAGTTCGGAGTTCAGCTGAACGCGGTCTTCGCGGTTCAATACGATGGATTTCTCGGCCAGAATCTCGCTCGAGATTTCGTTGATCTCGCTGCGCAGATCCTGTTCCGAGGCGTGTTCAAGGGCGGCGAGGTTCAGGTTCTCAAGCAGGGCACGGTGCAGTTCGAGCTTGATGTCGCTCATGCGTTGCTTGCGCTTCACGTCGCGATCCTGCGGGGCGACGGTTGCAGCTTGAGCCACGCGGCGCATGCTGGCGGGTTTGGGCGCGACCGCTTCCTCTGGCTGTTGCTGGGGCGCGGGAGCCTTCGCCTTTGGGGCGGGTGTGGCTACGGCAACGTCACCTGGCTTTTTATACTTCGAGAACATCTGAATACTCTTTCTAAATTATCTGGCGCTTGGGCCGGATCAGGCGGCTTTGGCTTCGTCAGCCTTGAGGTCGTGGATAGAAGACGCGAGCTTTGCTATCTCGCGGCGTAGCGGGTTCTTGGCGGCGGTATTGGCGAGCGGCAGACCGTGGTCGTTGGCCTGCGTCACCTGCTTGCCGCCATCAGGCAGCTGCACGTCGATGGAAATACCAAGGCTTTCTGCCATCCGTTTGACCCGCGCTTTGGCGTTGAGGTCGGTAAATTTCGGCGCGCGGTTCATGACATAGCGCAGCTTTTCGACCGGCAGCTCTTCGGATTGCAGCGCGCGTTTGAAACGCAGGGCGTTTTGGGCGCAGCGCATATCCAGTTCGAGCATGGCAAAATAGACATGCGCATTGCTCAGCACGGTTTCGGTCCATTGCACCAGCGTCGACGGCATATCGACAACAACGTAGTCGAACTGGTTGCGCGCCATATCCAGAATCCGCGTCACATCTTCCGAGGTGATCAGATCAAGCGGCAGCATATCGGCGGGGGCGGTCAGCACCTGAAGCGTGTCTTCATAGGTCAGCAGAGCCTGACCAAAGCTTTCCTCGTCCATCTCGTCTGTCTCGATCAGCATGTCATAGACGACTTCGCGGCGCGGCAGGTCCAGATAGGTCGCCACGGCCCCGAACTGCAGATCGAAATCCAGCAGGCAGACCTTTGGCGGGTTCTTTTTGTCGGAGGTCGCCAGTTCCCACGCCAGATTAACGGCCATGCTGGTCGCACCGGTGCCACCGGCCAAACCATGTACCACGATCACAGCGCCGTCTTTATCGGCACCGGGTTTCAGCTTGGGGCCTGCCTCGATATGTTCGGCTGTGGGCTCGGGGCCTGCGCGCAGACGTTCGATGGTCGCCGCCAATTCGCCTTCGGGCAGCGGGTAAGGGACGAATTCATCCGCACCTTGACGCAACAGGGAATGGAGCGAGGCCGGAGACATGTCTTCGGCGATCAGGATCACCTTGATATGACGCGATTTGGCCTGCGAGATGATTTCGGACATCATCGGCAGGTTCTCTTCGTCCTCGGAGTCGAGCGCCAGTGCAATTAGCTCGAGCGTCGCCGCTTCGGGCTGGCTGAAAAAAGCGAGGCTTTCAGAAAAGCCGAGATCACCCCAGGCTTCGCCCAAAGCTGATTCCATATCCTCGATCAGCAGGTCAAAGTTCTGTACATCACGGCTGACAGTGCAGGCGATGATCTGTGGTGCGTCAATCTGTGGCATACTGCTGCTCATACCTAAACTTCCCCTTCTTCTCTTTGGGGCGCGGCAAGGGCTGATCGGGCGTCGCCCTGTTCTCTGCCTTGCGGTCCCCTGCGTCAGACCACGGTGGCCGGGCGCAACTGTCCTATTGCAGTGAATATCCCTGCCAAGTTGGGCAAGATTGGGGCTAAATAGTTTCTATTGTTTGGTCTTTTGAAACGATCCGCAGGGATTTGCCGGATTGAAACGCAAAAGGCCCGACCGTCAGCGACGATCAGGCCCTTCTCGAGGTATCTTTTATCCGGTTATTCCGTCGTGGTGCCGGTCGATGTTGCGCCGCCCGATAGCTGAGTCGGTGGCACGGCGCTGGCAACGTAATCGCGATAGATGATCTGCGCGTATTTGCCGTCCAGTACGGTGGGATGTCGCCCGACAAAGCCGCTGACTTCGGTCACTGTGCGGCGGTTCGCCCGTTCGCGGCCCTGTGTCACGATCAACGGCTGTGTTTCGCCAAAGGAAACAACGGCCTCAAGACGGCTGCGGCTGATGCCCTGCGTTGACAGAAACGCAACAACGGATTGTGCTCGGCGCAGGCCCAACGCCTTGTTGTAGCTGTTCGAGCCGACGGCATCGGTATGGCCATACACGCGGAAGCGGACTTCGGGGAACTGGCGGATCCATCCCGCTTGGCGCCGCAGCACAGCTTGCGCGGCCCCGTCCAGCTGGGCCGAGTTAAACGCAAAGGTCACCGTGGATTCGACTTCGCCAGCAAAGCGGTTGGCCAGATCGAAGGTGTACTGGCGTTCGCCTGTCATCACCAAACGGTTGTTCAGCGTGGCGTTTCCAAAGGTGCCCAGATCGGTCAGGGATCCTGCTTCGCGGTGGAACTGGGTATAGACCGGATCAGGGCTGCTGACGCAGCCTGCTACGGTCATCGCCAAAGCGGCGCATAACCCGGTGATTTTGCCTGTCGAAGGGATCGCTGAAGTCATCTGATCAATCCAATACATAGCCGTATGACCCGCTAAAGTCCTGTTTGGCAACCTCGCCAGCGGCCCCTTTGGTGGGCGCTGTGCTGCCTTTGGACGTGCGACCTGACAGGAACAATTCGCTTTCCGTGGGCGGTTTGATCCGGTCGGTGGGCAGGGCCAAAGCCTCGCCTCGGGTGGGGGTCACAAGATGGGCCGTGATAATGATCACCAGTTCGGACTGGCTGCGCTGATAGTTCGCGCTACGGAACAACGCGCCCAATACAGGCACATCGCCGATCCAGGGTAGCTGGCTGGAGTTATCGGTGAAATCGTCGGTCAGCAGACCCGCGATCGCAAAGCTTTCGCCGTCGCGCATTTCAACCGTGGTCGAGGTTTCGCGGCGGGTGAAGGCCGAGATGTCGAAACCATTGCCCAAGGACACGCTGTTGCTGGCATCAATCGCCGAAACAGCGGCTTTAAGTTCGAGGTTAATCAGGTCTTTATCCACGACACGGGGGATAAAGCTCATCTCTACGCCGAAGGGTTTGTACTGCACCGAAATCTGGTCGCCGGTCTGGGCGACAGGCACGGGGTATTCGCCACCGGCAAGGAACGTCGCCTCTTGCCCGGACAGCGCGACGAGGTTCGGTTCGGCAAGGAAGCGTACGGCGCCCTTCTGCTCCAGGGCTTCAAGCAGCAGGCCGACTTGGGTGGACCCTGCGTTAAAGCCGAACAGTACCGCGCCTGCGTTGCTATTGGACGTAGGTGTCGTGCCGCCAAGAGAGTTTGCAATCGCGCCGGACGTATTTGTCGTATTGGTCCCGCCGTTGATCGCAAGATCATTGCCCACCAGCCCGTTCAACGCGAGCGACGCGCTTAGGGATTTGGAGACAGATCGGCTCATCTCGGCAAAGCGGACTTTCATCATCACCTGCTGGATGCCGCCGACGCTCATCAGGTTGGAGACGCGTTCCGGCGCGTAGCGTTCGGCCAGATCAAGGGCGCGCTGCAGGCGTTGGGTGGAGGACACGATGCCCGACAGGACGATACCGTCGTTGGCTGTGCGCACTTCGATCTTTTCGCCGGGCAGGATCTGCCGCAGGCGTTCCTTGAATTCAGAAACATCCGCCGCGACGCGCACATCCACGTTGGTGATCAACTGACCGGCCGCATCCAGCAGGGTCAGCGTGGTCAGGCCAGGGGATTTGCCCAGCACATAGATGGTGCGATCGGAGAGGGATGAGATATCTGCGATCCCCGGATTGGCGATGCTAAGCTCGGCAAAGGGGATATCGCTTTCAACCACAACCGCGCGGTTCATCGGGACTTCCAACACACGGTTGGTGCCCTTCTTGACCACGCGGAGCGTGTTGGCCTGCGCGTCGATCGGAGCCGTCAATGCAAATGGCATCGCGCCAATGGTCAGTCCCAATAGGGCTGCTTTAATAAACTTATCGATTTTCATGTGACCTGCCTTTGTGATCACGCCTCAAAATAGGGTCTTTGCGCCCGCCGTTTGCGACACTGTGCGGTCCTTTGCGTTTTTTTGCAAGAATCAATGACAGGGGGGGGCGGGTATATGTGGATTAACAGCAACATATCCGAAATGGCAAAACGCCGCGCAAAGTGATGCGCGGCGGTGTTGAGGTCCGTATTTGCCCTGCCTGACAAGCAGATCAGTTGGTGCAGGGGATCGGGATTTCGACCACTTCGGCACCACGACGGGTCCGGATGGTGCAGACTTTTTCTGTAGTCGTTTCGACTTTGACCGTTTCTTCCGTCAGGCCGAGCAGGCGGCGTTGGTCGACTTCGATCTCACCGGCGACGGTGTCATCCTCTGCCCCGACGAGCGAGAGGGATAGGTCACCCGTCGATTGGGCCTGTGCCAATGCGGCAACTTGATAGGGCTGAACGGCAACAGTCACAGTATTCGCAATGGCCGCTTCGCTGCGTTCGCCGCCGGCGCTTTGGTCGATCGCGATGATCTTGACGCCTGCCTCGATCAGTTTGGTCACGTCTCCGGTATCGGCGCGATCGTTGCCGCCTCGGTTGATGCGGCCGGTCCAGTAGACATCGACACGGTCACCGGGGCGCAGGAAGCCCGAGACGCCACTTGATACATCGACGCGGATCGCGAAAGCACGGCTGCCCCGTTCCAGCTGCGAGGTGAGGCCGGTATCGGCACCGGGTTCGGTCACCTTCACCGCCATGATGGCTTCGTCTTTTTCCATCGCACGCAGTACGACACGCAGGTCATCGCTGTTTTCGGGGAAAAGCGCTGCTTCTTCGATAAATGTGCCTTCGGGGATCGCATCCTCGGGCCATTTTACCTGCCGCACATCTTCGCGGGTCAGGCGCTGCCCGTATTTCAGCGGCCCGTTGGCCACATATACACCAACCGTTGGCACAATCTGTGCCAAAGCCTCTTGGGCCTGTTGGTTGGCGCGTTGATATTCGCTGATGCGGCCCTTTGCCAGATACACAGCACCACCTGCTAAAGCGATACCGGCGAGCAGGACCAGTCCAAAAACCATCCGCATGTTACTTACCTCTCTTGAGTGTGTGCCGGTCCGAGGACGCGGCGCGAAACTTATACCAATGGATAGGCGGTGATTGTGTTCAGACTATGGATAATCCGCGACCAAGCTGGGTCATTATGGGGGGCTTGGGTTAGATGTCGCCCGGCGTCTGGGTCATCACCTGGTCTGCTAGATCCACAGTTCCGGTAGTCATGCTGACGACAATGAGAACCGCCAGAGATACCACGGCCGCACATAGAACAACCCAGTCAACTGTGACCGCACCGCTTGGGCTTCGCCAGAATTTGATAAGCTTCGAGAGCATTGTTTTGCCTTGCGTGATGAAGGTCTAAAAAACTGGCCGCATCCTGTCGAGCAGAATGCGGCCAGCGAAATTTCGTGGTATGACGAACGCTTAGCCTCCAGTGGTTTTTCCGATGCTGCCAGGGTTTTGTGTCCCCATGTAGGAGTTGGTTTTCGACGTCAGGTTGGAAGCGCCTGTTTCGATCGAGGAGTAAGCTGCGACGGCCAGGCCAACAACGGCGGCGGTCAGAACAACCCAGTCAACAGTCACAGCGCCGGATTCGTCGTTTTTGAAGTTCTTGATAAAGTTCATCATGGTATGTCCCTCCAAGGATCATAAAGTTTTCAATCTCAACCCTGTCGTCCGTTTCGATGCTTCTCTCTCAATTCCGCATCTGGTTGACTTGGTATGAGCCTATATAGCCTTGTGAATGGGGCACGAATTTGGCGGCAATTGTGACATTTCGTTTTTCAGGGCCGGTTTTTGGCAGAATTATTGTAGCCCACTGATACGAAAAGATTTTCCATCTTCATTTTTTGTTATCCTTGATGGGAAGCGGGGCAGGATTGCATCAATTATGGCGAAATCGCCATGTTCCCTGCCATGTTTGGTTGGTTTGGCGAGGGTTTCCGTGCGAGATTGCTGAAAAAGAGCATTAAATAATCAGTGCAGGCAGCGATGTTTCGACGAATGACCGTATCTTTGATGGTGGGGATGCTGGCGGCCTCGGCTGTCTGGGCAGACGCGCCAAAGCCGTTTCCGAAGTTCGAGGCAAAACGTGTGAAGCCGCCCAAGCCGGGCAGTACCAATCGGATCAATGTCTTTATCGAACCCAAGGCCGACGACGTACCCGAGGTTGTCGCAACCGACTCCGGTGCCATCGTGCCAGCGTCACCGGGGCAATATGATTGGTTCTGGGATCGTGTCTCTCCGGCGGTCGAGAAATCTGGCCCGGGCCGGCTGGAGGCCGCGATGGTCACGCTGGCAACGTCCAGCAGTAAAATCCCCGCGCCACGCATGCAACAGATGCAAGAGATCGCCAAGGCCAACGGGATCGACATCCTCCGCTCTACCATCGGGACACAGGTGTCACCTGCGCTTGTGCTCGCGGTGATCACGGTTGAATCCGCAGGGCGGCCCGATGCCATCAGCGGGGCGGGGGCGCAGGGGTTGATGCAGCTGATGCCTGATACAGCGACGCGCTTTGGGGTAACCGATAGTATGGTCCCGACCCAGAATATCGCGGGCGGCGTAAAATACCTGGATTGGCTGATGGGCGAATTTGACCGCGATCCGATCTTGGTGCTGGCGGGCTATAACGCGGGCGAAGGGTCCGTGCACAAGCACGCGGGCGTGCCGCCTTTTGCCGAAACCCGTGACTATGTGCCCAAGGTGCTGGCCGCTTTTCAGGTCGCCAAGGGCCTGTGCCAGACCCCGCCCGAGCTGATCTCGGACGGGTGTGTCTTTGCGGCGATGAACTGACGCCAGTTCGGGGTGGATGTAAAAAGGGGCGCGGCCATCGCTGGCTGCGCCCCTTGTCGTTCATCCTGTCAGCGGATTAGACGATTGTCGCTTCGGTCGCGGCGCGCAGTTCGTCTTCCGTGACGCCATCGGCGCATTCAACGATCTTCAGCCCGCCTTCAACGACATCCAGCACACCTAGATTGGTGATGATGCGGTCAACGACGTTCTTGCCGGTCAGCGGCAGGGTGCATTCTTTCAGCACCTTGCTGTCGCCATGCTTGCTGGCGTGGTCCATGACCACCACAACGCGGCCCACACCCGCGACCAGATCCATCGCGCCGCCCATGCCTTTGACCAGCTTTCCGGGGATCATCCAGTTGGCGAGGTCGCCGTTTTCAGCCACTTCCATCGCGCCCAGAATGGCCATGGCGATCTTGCCGCCGCGGATCATCCCGAAGGAGGTCGAGCTGTCGAAATACGAGGTGCGGTCCAGTTCGGTGATGGTCTGCTTGCCCGCGTTGATCAGGTCGGCGTCTTCCTCGCCGTCGATGGGGAAAGCCCCCATGCCCAACATGCCGTTTTCCGACTGCAAGGTCACATCCATCCCCTCGGGGATGTAGTTGGACACCAGCGTCGGAATCCCGATGCCAAGGTTCACATACCAACCGTCTTGCAGTTCCTGCGCGGCGCGTGCCGCCATTTGATTGCGATCCCAAGCCATTATGCCGTCCTCACTGTGCGCTGTTCGATGCGTTTCTCGTGATCACCCTGAATGATGCGGTGCACATAGATGCCGGGCAGGTGGATCGCGTCGCCGCCAAGGCTGCCACGGGGAACGATCTCTTCGACCTCGGCGATGCAGATCTTGCCACACATGGCCGCTGGAGGGTTGAAGTTGCGCGCAGTCTTGCGGAACACGAGGTTGCCGGTGTCATCCGCTTTCCACGCTTTGACAATCGCCAGGTCCGCAACGATGCCCCGCTCAAGGATATAGGTCTCGCCGTCGAAATCCTTGTGCTCTTTGCCTTCGGCGATCACGGTGCCAACGCCGGTTTTGGTATAGAAACCGGGAATGCCCGCACCACCCGCACGCATACGTTCGGCCAAGGTGCCTTGCGGGTTGAATTCCAGCTCAAGCTCGCCGCCGAGATACTGGCGCATGAATTCCTTGTTCTCGCCGACGTAAGAGCTGATCATTTTCTTGACCTGCTTGGTCTGCAACAAGATACCGATGCCGAAATCATCTACGCCCGCATTGTTCGAGGCAAAGGTCAAATCCTTGGTGCCCGCGTCCCGGATCGCGTTCAGCAGCAGTTCGGGAATACCGCAAAGGCCAAAGCCCCCCGCTGCGATCAGCATGCCATCGTGCAGCACGCCTTCCAGCGCCTCGGCAGCGCTTCCATAGATTTTCTTCATTCCGGCTCCTTTCAAGAGAGGCTCACGGCCCTGTCGTATTATCGTTATACGACTTCTATGACGCGGCGTAACGAACGTGTCAAACCGCCGACGCTAATGTCAGCGGTACCAGTGGAGCTTGCCGGAAAATTCGGGTGAATGTGCGCCCACCCTGCGTCGGGTGGGCAGCTGTCGTTGCGGGGCCAGTGCAGCCCGCAGCGAGGTCAGACGATGCGTACCTGCGTGCCGATGGGGGCAATCTGGTACAGCGCCTCGATCATGTGGTTGTAAAGCCCGATGCACCCGTCCGAGCTTTGCCGCCCGATCTTGCGCGTGTCATGGGTGCCGTGGATCAGATAGGCGGGCCAGCTGAGGTACATCGCATGGGTGCCAAGCGGGTTGTCCGGACCGGGCGGCATATACTTCAGATCGGGGTCGCGTTCGATCATGCTGGGGGTCGGTGTCCAGTCGGGCCCGACACGTTTGCGCACAATGCGGGTGTAGCCGCGTTTGGTCAGTTCGTCGCTGCGGGGCACGGAGGTCGGGTAAATCTTGTAGGTCTCGCCATCGCCGCCCCAATAGTGCAGCGCGCGGGAAGAGGTATCAGCCACGATCGCGGCTTTGCCCAATGTATCAAAGTGGTCCTGCCAGTTCTGGCTGGAAAATCCGTTGGTGTTATGACGTACCGGTGCCGCGATCTCTGGCACTGGCGTCTGTGCGCGCAACAGGGCCGGCGTGAAAAGCGCTGCGCCCGCTGTCAGGATCAACCCGCGTCTTGAGAATGTCTGCTCTGCCATCTTTATGTCCTTCTACCGTGGCGATTGTCACAGGTAAAAGCAGCAAGGGCAGGACGGGGCAACTCACATATATGTCATTTCATGAATATGTGAGTTGCGCTCTCATTCTTCCGGTGCGGCGGCCGATTTTGCGGGCGCCTTTTTGGCCGCGGGTTTCTTTGCGGGAGCCTTCTTGGCAGCCGTTTTCTTGGCCGGAGTCTTTTTCGCAGCGGTTTTCTTTGCTGCGGGCTTCTTGGTTGCGGCTTTGCGCTTGGCAGGGGACTTCGCCAGCTTTTCCTCGATTAGCTCAACCGCACGTTCCATGGTCAGATCGGCAGGCTCGACCTCTTTGGGGATGGTGGCGTTGACTTTTTCCCACTTCACATAAGGCCCGTATTTGCCTTCCATGATGTTGACCTCGCCGCCCAGATCAGGGTGTTCGCCCATCTCGCGGATCGGTTTTGCCGCTTTGCCACGGCCGCCACGGCTGGCGACTTTCTCGGCCAGAAGCTGCACGGCGCGGTTCATGCCAACGGTGAACACCTCGTCCAGTGTTTCGAGGTTCGCATTGGTCCCGCCACGGTTCGACGTGCTGTCGGCGTGTTTGATATAGGGGCCGTAGCGCCCGATATTTGCCCAGACCATCACCCCATCTTCCGGGTGCGGGCCGATCTCACGCGGCAGCGACAGCAGCATGACAGCGCGTTCCAGCTCCAGCTCTTCGGCGGGCCAGTCCTTGGGCACCGATTGACGCGGCGGTTTTTTGTTCTCTTCGGTGACGGGGCCGCGCTGCACATAAGGGCCGAAGCGCCCTTTGAACACGCGAATCTCGTCGCCCATATCCTCGCCCAGCAGTTTGCCATCGGGCGGAATAGCCGAGGCTTCGGCCTCGGGGTCGGGCGGGCCGAAGGGGCGGGTATAGCGGCATTCAGGGTAGTTCGAACAGCCGATGAACGCGCCGCCGGACCGTGCGGTGCGCATGGACAAACGCCCGATCTCGCAGTTGGGGCACAGGCGCGGGTCGCTACCATCCTCATTGGGCGGGAAGAGATGCGGCTCGAGTACCTCGTTGATCTTCTCCAACACCTCGGTGATGCGCAAATCGGCTGTTTCGGCAATCGCAGCCGAGAAATCCTGCCAGAACCGGCCCAGCACATCCTTATAGTCGGCATCCGCCGCGCTCACCTTATCAAGCTGGTTTTCCAGATCGGCGGTGAAGTCATAGCCCACATATTTGCGGAAGTAATTCTCGAGGAAGGCCGTCACCAAACGGCCCTTATCCTCGGGGAACAAACGGTTGCCTTCCTTGCGAACGTATTCGCGGTCCTGAATGGTGGTGACAACGCTGGCGTAGGTCGACGGGCGCCCGATTCCCAGCTCTTCCATGCGCTTGACCAATGTCGCTTCAGTGTAGCGGGGGGGCGGCTGGGTAAAGTGCTGCTCTGGCGTGACGGCGCGTTTGTCCATCTTGTCGCCTTGGGTGATCTGCGGCAGGCGCTTGTCATCCTCGTCCACGACATCGTCGCGGCCTTCTTCGTAGACGCGCAGGAAGCCGTCGAATTTCACCACCTGACCGGTGGCGCGCAGCCCGACCTGTTCGTCCTTGCTGCCGATCTCTACCGTGGTGCGTTCCAGACGCGCGCTTTCCATCTGGCAGGCCAGCGTGCGCTTCCAGATCAGGTCGTACAGCTTGCGTTGATCCGGTTCGGTCAGTTTCAGCGCGTCGGCATCTTTGGTCATGTCGGTGGGGCGCACACATTCGTGCGCTTCTTGCGCGTTCTTGGCCTTGTTCTTGTAGATCCGCGGCTCGGATGGGACATACTCCGCCCCGAACCGGTCCGAGATAGCGTCCCGTGCCATCGTGATCGCTTCGGGGGCCATGTCGATGCCGTCGGTCCGCATATAGGTGATGTGACCGGCTTCATAGAGCCGCTGCGCCGTGCTCATGGTCTGGCGTGCGCCCATGCCGAACTTGCGGCTGGCTTCCTGCTGCAACGTCGACGTCATGAACGGGGCCGAGGGGTTGCGGCTCGCGGGTTTTGCCTCGACGCTGGTAACCGTCAGATCGCGGCTGGTAATCGCCTGTACCGCCATCTCGGCCTGGGTTTCATTGCCCAGATCAAAACGGTCCAGCTTCTTACCGGCAAGCGTCACCAGACGGGCCTCGAACTCTTGCCCGCGCGGCGTGGCGACCAGCGCCTTGACGCTCCAGTATTCGCGGTTGCGGAAGGCCTCGATCTCCATCTCGCGCTCGACGATCAGACGCAAGGTGACCGACTGTACCCGCCCCGCCGATTTCGCGCCCGGCAATTTACGCCACAGGACAGGCGACAGGTTGAAGCCCACCAGATAATCCAGCGCGCGCCTGGCCAGATAGGCCTCTACCAGCGGCATATCGACCTGACGCGGGTTCGCCATCGCTTCGGTCACGGCCTTTTTGGTGATCTGGTTGAACACCACGCGGCTGACCGGTGTGTCCTTCTTGATCGACTTGCGTTTGGTCAGCGCCTCTTGCAGGTGCCAGCTGATCGCTTCGCCTTCGCGATCAGGGTCAGTCGCGAGGATCAATGCGTTGTCGTCTTTCAGCGCATCCGCGATGGCTTTGACGTGTTTCTTGCTTGCTGCGGCGACTTCCCAAGTCATGTCGAACCCGTTTTCCGGGTCGACCGATCCGTCTTTGGGCGGCAGATCGCGGACGTGGCCGTAGGACGCAAGCACGGTGTAATCACTGCCGAGATACGAGTTGATCGTTTTAGCTTTGGCAGGTGATTCGACGACGACAACTGGCATAAAATTCGGCACCTTGGATCAAATTAATTCGCGTGGCTTATGCTGTGACATGTGGCGTGAAGCGAAGTTTGTCAATCCGCAGAACAGCGCGCCCCCTTTGATACACGGGCTATAAAGCGCCTTTTCGGGGGTGTTTCACGGTGTAAACCGGCCGGGGTTCCGGCTTCCAGATGGTCTAAATCCCGGGGGCGCTTTGGAGGGTCTCCAAAGCGGGGGCTGGCCCCCGATCTGCGGCCGCGTCACGCTCAGTCCGCGCGGGATACCAGCCCGCCTGCATGGCGCAGGATATGCCCGTTCAACTCAAGCTCCACCAGAACAGGTGTGGCGATCCCCGGTGCGACCGCCAGATCGCGCAGCAGTTGGTCTTCGGCAACGGGGCTGGGGCCAAGGCGTGACAATATATCGGTGTGCAGCGCTGCAATGTCGCGCTGGGGCGCGGGGGCGGCTGCTGGGGAAATGGGCGGGCTGGCGGCGGGAGCTTTTGCCGGCCCCAGTTGATCAATCACATCTGCGGCATTGCGCACCAGCGCCGCCCCGTCACGGATCAGCATGTTGCAGCCCGCGGCACGGGCATCGAAGGGGTGGCCGGGCACGGCAAGCACCTCTCGCCCCTGATCCAGCGCGTCACGGGCGGTAATCAGGCTGCCGGATTTCGCCGCCGCTTCGACCACGACCGTGGCGCGGCTTAGCCCTGCGATGATCCTGTTGCGGCTGGGGAAATGCCGCGCCATCGGTTGCAGCCCCATCGGTTGTTCCGAAATGCGCAGCCCTTGGGCCGCGATATCTTGGGCAAGCGTCGTATTCTCTACCGGATAGATCACATCGACGCCCCCCGCTTGAACCGCGATTGTGCCGGATTCGAGCGTCGCCAGATGCGCCGCGGCATCAATCCCCCGCGCCAATCCCGAGACGACCGTAAACCCCGCCTCACCCAAACCGGATGCCAAGGCGCGGGCCATGCGCGTCCCGAGCGATGAGGCGTTTCGCGCGCCCACAATCGACACCAAGGGGCGGTGCAGCAGCTCGATATCTCCGATCGCCCATAGAAACGGGGGGGCGTCGTCGAGCTCTGCCAGATGAGGGGGATAGGCTGCGCAATCATGGGCAATCAATCGCGCATTCGCGGCCTTTGCCGCGCGCAGCTCTGCGTGCACGACATTCTCGGGGCAGATGCGATAGTCTTTCACACCTGCGGCGCGGGCGACGTCGGGCAATGCCTCAAGCGCGGCACGCGCGGTGCCGTAGTCGCGCAGCATGCGGTAATAGGTGACAACGCCGACACGACGCGAGCGCAACAGACGAAGCCGCGCAAAGCTGTCGTCTTCCAGGGTGGGTGGGACCAAGGGGGGCGTGGAAGAGGAAGGAGTGTTGTTCCTGTCAGTCATCCCGCGTCTCCGTCCGTTGCCTCACCAGCTTTAGGCAAAGCTGCTTAACGAAACGTGAACGGCGAAGGTTTAATCCGAACTACTAATCTTCTTCGGTGTGCGATCCGGTATCGGATCACCGGAGCACCTAAGTGCATTCCGGTAATCCGTTTTCACTTAGGCGGCAGCGGCACCGCCGACGGTCAGGCCGCCGATCATCAATGTGGGCTGTCCGACGCCAACGGGCACCCATTGGCCCGCCTTGCCGCAGTTGCCCATGCCCGGATCCAGCGCGGGATCATTGCCGATGGCGCGGATCTGTTGCAGCGCCGTGGCGCCGTCGCCGATCAGCGTGGCCCCTTTGACGGGGTCGCCGACCACGCCATTGCGCACACGGTAGGCTTCGGTGCAGGAGAAAACGAACTTGCCGTTGGTGATATCCACCTGCCCGCCGCCAAAACCGACGGCATAGATGCCGTCCTTGAGGTCCGCGACGATATCACCGGGGGCCACGTCACCGCCCAGCATATAGGTGTTGGTCATGCGCGGCATCGGGGTGTGGGCATAGGATTCGCGGCGGCCATTGCCGGTCGGGGCCACGCCCATCAGCCGGGCGTTCTGCCGGTCCTGCATATAGCCTACCAGCACACCGTCCTCGATCAGCACATTCTTGGCCGAGGGCGTGCCCTCGTCATCAACAGAGATAGACCCGCGCCGGTCGGGCAGGGTGCCATCATCCAGCACCGTCACGCCTTTGGCGGCGATGCGTTGGCCCATGAGTCCGGCAAAGGCGCTTGAGCCCTTGCGGTTGAAATCTCCTTCCAATCCGTGACCGATGGCCTCGTGCAGCAAGATGCCGGGCCAGCCGGGGCCAAGCACAACATCCATGACGCCCGCAGGCGCGGGCACGGCACGCAGGTTGACGCAGGCGATGCGCAGGGCTTCGCGCGTTTTGGCCTGCCAGTCGGCGGGGTCCAACAGTCCGTCCAGCCCGACACGCCCGCCGCCACCGGCGGTCCCGCTTTCGCGGCGGCCATCCTGTTCGACAATGACCGACACGTTCACCCGCGTCATCGGGCGCACATCGCGGACAGAGGTGCCCTCGGGGCGCAGAATCTCGACCTCCTGTATAGAGGCAGAGATAGAGGCAGAAACCTGCACGACACGCGCATCAAGGCTGCGGGCGAAATCGTCGATCTCGCGCAGGGTGTCGACCTTGACGGGAAAGGCCGCGCCCGCGATCGGATCTTCGTCGGTATAGAGCTTTTGATTGGTCGCGGCTGGCGCATCCGCCCATGTGCCGCCCCCCGCACCCACGGCCAGCCGCGCCGTCTCGCTTGCGCGGCGCAGGGCGGCTTCGGTGATCTCGGTCGAGTGAGCATAGCCGGAGACATCGCCCCGCACCGCCCGCAAGCCAAAGCCTTCGGAGGCATCGTAGCTGGCCGTTTTCAGCCGCCCGTCGTCAAACACCAACCCTTCAGACCGCCGGCGTTCGAAAAACAGTTCCCCGTCGTCGGCACCTGCCACAGCGTCGCGCAGGATGGACAGCGCGGCGTCACGGTCAAGCTGCGCCTCAAAGGGGTTGAAAGGCGGCTGGCTCATAAAAATGTTCCCTGAATCGTGTCATAAAAATCGCTTCGCGTCCGTTTGACGCAAGCAGAAGTCTTTATCTTGAAGTTAGAATATGATTGTAAGCGTACAGATTACAACGGGACAGCTGCCTCCAATTGCGGGGTGCTGCTGGGATTCGCTTATCAATGGTCACAAGATCAGGACGACATATGAAACATCTTCTCTCTTTTTCGGGTCTCATGGCCGCTTTTTCCGCCGTGCCAGCAATGGCGCAGGAAAACCTTCGCATCGACGGGCTGGAAATCATTGGTGAGCCGGTAGACGGCAAGATGGGCTTTCAGCCAGCCGTGACCCGCGTCGCGCAAGACATCCACGATCTGGACCACCTGATCCTGATCATCATCACCTTGATCACCATCTTCGTGACCGGTCTGATCCTTTGGGTGGCGGTCCGTTATAACCGCAAGCGCAACCCCGTTGCCGCATCCTTCACACACCACACGCCGGTTGAAATCCTCTGGACCGTCGCACCGATCGTGATTCTGGTGCTGATCGGGGCCTATTCGCTGCCGATCCTGTTCCGTCAGCAGGAAATCCCGCAGGCCGACCTGACCATCAAAGCGACCGGCAACCAGTGGTACTGGTCCTATGAATACGTCGACGAGGGCTTTGGCTTTGACAGCTATATGATCGGTGCACCGGCTGTTGGCGGCGAAAACCGCAAAACTCCCGAGGTGATCGCGCAGCTTGAAGCAGCTGGCTATACCGAGCAGCAGTTCCTGCTGGCGACCGATACCGCCGTTGTGATCCCTGTCGGTCAGACCATCGTTGTTCAGGTCACCGGTTCGGACGTGATCCACTCCTGGGCGATGCCCGCCTTCGGTGTGAAACAGGACGCCGTGCCCGGCCGTCTGGCGGAAACATGGTTCACCGCCGAGAAAGAAGGCGTGTACTTCGGTCAGTGTTCCGAGCTGTGCGGCAACGCCCACGCCTATATGCCGATCACTGTGAAAGTCGTCTCGGAAGAGGCCTATGCCCAGTGGCTTGGCAACGCGAAAGAAGAGTATGCGGGCATCCCGCAGACTCAGACCGTTGCGTCCAAGTAAGGCACAATTGCTGATGCGGGGTGCGCGCGGCGCGCCCCGGGTTCCTTTTGTATGAGAGATCGCATGACAGACACCAGCACGACACCTGCGGGCGAGTATGAGGCGCAGTTCGGCGATTATTTCGCCCTGATGAAGCCGCGCGTCATGCAGTTGGTGGTATTTACCGCACTTGTTGGCATGCTCGCCGCGCCGGTGCCTGTGCACCCCGTGATCGGTTTTGCCTCGATCCTGTTTGTCGCCATCGGGGCAGGGGCCTCGGGGGCGCTGAACATGTGGTGGGACGCAGACATCGACGCGATCATGCGCCGGACCCAAGGCCGCCCGATCCCGTCGGGGCGCGTCCAGCCGGGCGAAGCGCTGGCGATCGGTGTGGCGCTGTCGGGCATGTCTGTCGTCATGCTGGGGCTGGCGGCCAACCTGCTGGCCGCGGGCATGCTGCTGTTCACGATCCTCTTCTACGCCGTTTTCTATTCCATGTGGCTTAAGCGTGCGACGCCGCAGAACATCGTCATCGGCGGTGCTGCGGGGGCGTTCCCGCCCGTGATCGGCTGGATCATCGCCACCGGTAGCTTCTCGGTCGAGGCATGGCTGATGTTCGCGCTGATTTTCATGTGGACCCCGCCGCACTTCTGGGCCTTGGCGCTGTTCATGCGCAATGACTATGACGACGCGAAGGTGCCGATGCTGACCGTGACCCACGGCCGCCGCTCCACCCGTCGTCACATTCTGGCCTATACTGTTTTGCTGGTCATTCTGGCGGTCGGCACCGGCTTCACCTCGATCGGCGGGCCAATCTATCTGGCGACCGCGGGCGTGCTGAACCTGTTGTTCCTGATCGGGGCCTTCCGCATCTGGCAGCGTGATGAAGACGACAGCGAAGCCGATGATTTCCGCGTTGAACGCAAGTTCTTCCGCCTGTCGCTTTGGTATCTCTTCCTGCACTTCGGTGCCATTTTGCTTGAGGCCACCCTGCGGGGCTACGGCTTGGGAGGCTGGTAATGGGTATTCGCGCTGAACACGAGATTCACACACGCCGCCGCGGGCGCAACCTTGGCGTCGGTCTGCTGCTGGCCGCCTTCGTCGTGCTGGTCATGGCGCTGACCTTTGTCAAAATCACCAATATCGATTTCAACGATCTGCCCGGTGGTGAGCTTCAAACACAGGAGAGCAACTGATGGCCCTGTCCGGACCCGCGAAGACTGTGGTGCAAACCGTCTCTGTCGTCATCCTGATGGGGGGGCTGGCCTGGGCATCGGTGCCGTTCTACGACTGGTTCTGCCGCGTCACCGGCTTTGGCGGAACGCCGGGGCAGGTCGCGGGGGCCGAGGGCGAGGTGCTGGATCAGACGATCAAGGTGCGTTTCGACGGCAGCTTGAACGAAGACATGCCGTGGGAATTCAAACCCGTCGTCAACGAGATGGAACTGCGCATCGGCGAGACCGGGCTGGCGTTCTACGAGGCCTATAACCCAACCGATCACCCCGTCGCGGGGCAGGCGTCCTACAACGTGACGCCCTATGCCGCCGGGGCCTTCTTTGAAAAGATCGAATGTTTCTGCTTTACTGAACAGGTGCTCGCCCCCGGTGAGCGTGTTCAAATGCCCGTCAGCTTCTTTGTTGACCCCGAAATCGTCGAAGACCGTGATGGCAAGTATGTACATACGATCACACTGTCTTATACGTTCTATGAAATTGACCTGCCCGAGGACTATGAAGCCCCCGATCAGGACAGCGAGACAAACCTGAATTAAGAAAAAGGTGAGGGACTGAACCAATGGCCCATGAAAAGAACCATGACTATCACATTCTGCCGCCGTCCACATGGCCATTGCTCAGCTCCATCGCCGGCTGTGTCATGCTGGTTGGTGGTGTCTTCTGGATGCACGATGTAACCCCCTTCGTCTTCTTGGGTGGTCTGGTTGCCGTTCTGTACTGCATGTTCGGATGGTGGTCCGAGGTTGTTGCTGAAAGCCACGTCGGCGATCACACCAACGTCGTGCGCATCGGTCTGCGCTATGGCTTCATCCTGTTCATCATGTCCGAAGTGATGTTCTTTGTGGCGTGGTTCTGGACCTTCTTCAAAGAGGCCCTGTACCCGATGGATGAATTTCCGGGCTCCACATATGTGCAGCCGGATATCATTCCCGTTGACGCCTTCCACCTGCCGCTGATCAACACGCTGATCCTGCTGCTGTCGGGCTGCGCTGTCACATGGGCACACCACGCGCTGGTACATGAAAACAACCGCAAAGACCTGATTGCCGGCCTGTCCATCGCGATCGTTCTGGGCATGCTGTTCACCGCGTTCCAGGCCTATGAGTACTATGAACTGCTGGCCCATGACGACTGGACCTTCGGCGGCGACCTGTTCTTCTCCAGCTTCTTCATGGCGACAGGCTTCCACGGTTTCCACGTTGTAATCGGCACGATCTTCCTTGCGGTCTGCCTGTTCCGCGCGATGAAAGGCCACTTTACCCAAGAGCAGCACGTAGGCTTCGAAGCCGCTGCCTGGTACTGGCACTTTGTTGATGTGGTCTGGCTGTTCCTCTTCTTCGCCGTCTACATGTGGGGCATCTAAGCCCGCAGTCGGCTTGCAAACCGGGCCGCAATCACTAAAAGCAACAGGCGCGCGAGGGGGACCTTGCGCGCCTTTGCATTGCCGCCACCCGTCCACGGGTGCCAACCTCAAGAGAGCTTTATGCGTCGTACGCTATTCCTGCTGATTGTCGGCCTTGGCGGGGCTGCTATCCTGATCTGGCTGGGCGTTTGGCAGATCCAGCGGCTGGCGTGGAAAGAGGCGATCATCGCCGACATCAACAGCCGCATCGCCGCCGCCCCCGTCGACCTGCCCCCTACGGTCAACGCCGAGGATGACGCCTATTTGCCCGTCGCGGTGATCGGCTCCTTCGACGCAGGCGAGGTGCATGTGCTTGTGTCCCAGAAAGACGTCGGCGCAGGATACCGCGTCATCGCGCCTTTCACGCTAGAGGATGGCCGCCGCATCATGGTCGACCGCGGCTTTGTCCGGACGACGGACAAGGACGCCCCCCGCGCGTTGGGCCCCGCGACGGTGACGGGCAATCTGCAATGGCCGCGCGAAACCGATAGCTTCACCCCCGAGGCCGACCTGAAGGGCAACATCTGGTTCGCCCGCGATGTGCCGGATATGGCGCAAACGCTTGGCACCGAACCCGTTCTTCTGGTTGCGCGCAGCAGCACGCCTCAGCCAGCGGGGATCAGCCCTTTGCCCGTCGATACCGCCCGTATTCCCAACGACCACTTGCAATATGCCATCACTTGGTTCTCTCTTGCCGCGATCTGGCTTGGGATGAGCCTGTTCTTCTTGCGCCGCCGCCGCGCGCCCAAAACCGAAAGCTGACCCTTATGCGTTATGTCTCCACCCGTGGTTCCGCCCCCGTTTTGTCGTTCGAAGAGGCGCTGCTGACCGGCCTCGCCCGTGACGGCGGCCTGTATGTGCCCGAAACGATCCCGACGCTAGACACCGATGAGCTGCGCGAGATGGCCACGATGTCCTACGAGGATGTCGCCTTTCGTGTAATGAAACCCTTTGTCGGCGACACATTCAGCGACGATGAATTCAAGGCACTGATCGCCAAGGCCTATGCGGGCTTCAACCACAAGGTGCGCGCGCCGCTGGTGCAGCTTGAACAGGGGCACTTCCTGCTTGAACTGTTCCACGGTCCTACGCTGGCGTTCAAAGATTTTGCCATGCAGTTGATCGGCCACATGTTCCAGGCCGTTCTGTCGCGCAAGGGGGAACGGGTGACCATCGTCGGTGCGACCTCGGGCGATACCGGATCGGCCGCGATCGAAGCCTTCCGCGGGCTGGATAACGTCGATGTCTTCATCCTCTTCCCCCACGGCCGCGTGTCCGAAGTGCAACGCCGCCAGATGACCACACCATCGGAAAGCAACGTGCACGCGCTGGCGCTGGACGGTGATTTCGACGACTGTCAGGCGCGCCTGAAAGACATGTTCAATGACCACGCTTTCCGTGACGGGGTGCAACTGGCAGGGGTCAATAGCATCAACTGGGGCCGCGTGCTGGCGCAGGTGGTCTATTACTTCACCGCAGGGCTCGCTATGGGCGCGCTGGACCGCAAGGTCAGCTTTACCGTGCCCACGGGCAACTTCGGCGACATCTTCGCGGGCTATATCGCGCGCGAAATGGGACTGCCGATTGCCGATCTGGTGGTCGCGACCAACCAGAATGACATCCTGCACCGCTGCCTGACCACAGGCGGCTACCACAAGGGCGAGGTTCATGCCTCTATCAGCCCGTCGATGGATATTCAGGTCAGCTCCAACTTTGAACGCGCCTTGTATTTCGCCTACGGCCAAGACAGCGACGCGATCAATGCGCTGATGGGCGATCTGGCGAAGGGTGGGTTTGACGTGGGCGACAATGCCCTACGCGACCTGCAAAACACCTATAAATCCGGCCGCGTGTCCGAAGAGGAAACCAGCGAGACGATCAAGACCTTCTACGCCGACACAAACGAACTGCTGTGCCCGCATTCTGCCATCGGGGTCCGCGTGGGGGCGGCCTTGCGTGATCCGGCGACGCCGATGATCACGCTGGCCACCGCGCATCCGGCCAAGTTCCCCGACGCGGTCGAAGCTGCCACAGGCCAGCGCCCGCCGCTGCCCGACCACATGGCCGATCTTTTCGACCGCGAAGAACGCGTGACCCGCGTGCCGAACGACCTTGAGGCGCTCAAGGATATCATTAAAGGGGGCATCGCTCAGTGAGCTTGCAACAACACCGCCTGTCCAACGGCTTTCGTATCGTAACCGAGCATATGCCGGGGCTTGCATCGGCATCTATCGGGGTCTGGGTTTCGGCGGGCGCGCGGCATGAGACGGCCACGCAAAACGGTATCGCGCATTTCCTTGAGCATATGGCGTTCAAGGGCACGGCCAAGCGCACGTCGTTGCAAATCGCCGAAGCGATCGAAGATGTGGGCGGCTATATCAACGCCTATACCTCGCGTGAAGTGACGGCATACTATGTGCGCGTGCTGGAAAATGACGTGTCGCTGGGGCTGGATGTGATCGCGGATATCCTGCGCAATCCCGTCCTTGATAATGGCGAGATCGAGGTAGAGCGCGGCGTGATCCTGCAAGAGATCGGTCAGGCGCTGGATACGCCGGATGATGTGATCTTTGATTGGTTGCAGGAAAAGGCATACCCCAACCAACCCATCGGGCGCACCATTCTGGGCCCGTCCGAGCGCGTATCGAATTTCAGCCGCGAAGACCTGTCGGGCTTTATCAGCCAGCACTACGGCCCCGACCAGATGATCCTCGCCGCCGCAGGGGCGGTGGACCATGACGAAATCGTGCGCCTTGCTGAACAGCTGTTCGGCGACATGCCCCCTAAGCCCCTGTTCGACGTGGATGCTGCCAAATTCAGCGGCGGTGAAGTGCGCCAGTTGAAACCGCTTGAGCAAGCGCATTTCGCCCTCGGGTTCGAAGCGCCCGGCTACCGCGCCGATGATATCTATGTCGCGCAGATCTATGCCTCTGCCCTGGGGGGCGGCATGTCGAGCCGCCTGTTCCAGGAGGTCCGCGAGAACCGCGGCCTGTGCTATACGATCTTCGCGCAGGCAGGGGCCTATGCCGATACGGGCATGATGACGATCTATGCAGGGACCAGCGGTGAACAGCTGCCCGAACTGGCGGGCATCACCATTGACGAGATGAAGCGCGCCGCCTCCGACATGTCCCCGGCAGAGGTTGCGCGGGCACGGGCGCAGATGAAGGCTGGGCTGCTGATGGGGCTGGAAAGCCCGTCGAACCGCGCCGAACGTCTGGCGCGATTGATCCAGATCTGGGACCGCGTCCCCCCGCTGGAAGAGACCATCGCGCAGATCGACGCGGTCACCACAGGCGACGTGCGCGACTTTGCCCAGAATATCGCCGCCAGCGCCCCTGCGGCATTAGCGCTTTATGGTCCCGTAGAGGGCGCCCCCACATTGGAAGAACTGCAGGAGCGTCGCGCTGCCTGATGCAACTGCTGAAACGAAAGCTTGCCATTGAAACCGAAAGGCTGACGTTGCGCCCTCCGGTGCATGCTGACTTCCGGCCCTGGGCCACCCTGCGGTCGGACAGCATCACCTACCTCACCCCGTGGGAGCCGTCCTGGGCACCGGACCACCTGTCGCGCAAAGCGTTTACCAATCGGGTCTACTGGGCCAACCGGTCGGTCTCTGCGGGGACGGCGCTGCCGCTGTTCCTGATCCGCCGCAAGGATAACATGCTGATCGGGGCGATCACGCTGGATAATATCCGCCGCGGCCCGGCACAGGCGGGCACCTTGGGGTATTGGACCGGCGAACAATTCGCCCGCCGCGGCTATATGCGCGAAGCGATCGAGGCGACGGTGCACCACGCCTTTACCCGCCTGAACATCAGCCGCGTCGAGGCCGCTTGCCTGCCCGAGAACATCGCCTCGCGCGGGTTGCTGGAAAAGACCGGTTTCAAATACGAAGGCGTCGCGCAAAGCTATCTGCAAATCGACGGGCGCTGGCGGACCCATGTGCTTTATGCGCAGTTGCGCGGGGACCGTCGGGGCAAGACCGCAGCGGGGTAGGGGGGCTATGATCGCCTATGTCACTGTCGGGGCAGACGACCTTGCACGTGCCAAACGCTTCTATACGGCTTTCCTGCCAGCCTTGGGCTATGCCTTGACCGAAGGTCCCGAGGGCTTGAGCTTTGTGCTGCCGAAGGCTGCGGGGCACCCCGTGGCCTTGCCAGATTTCTACGTCAAACCGACCTTTGATGGCGCGCCGGCTTCTGCTGGCAACGGGTCGATGATCGCGTTCGAAGCAACCAACCAGGCACAGGTGCGCGTGCTACACGCCGCAGCGCTGGCCGCGGGCGGCAGCGATGAGGGCCAGCCGGGGTTTCGCGCCACCTATGGTCCGCGCTTCTACGTCAGCTACCTGCGCGACCCCCAAGGCAACAAGATCGCGTTGTTCTGTGATAATCCGGCAGAGCCGGGCAGGGATGATACACCCCCTGCGCCGACGCGTTGATATGGAAAAGGCCAGACATCGCTGTCTGGCCTTTCGTTACTCTGATGTCCGCAGCGGCTTACTGGCGGCTTAGCGGCGGCGGTCGCGCCGCGCGCTCATCGGTTGGAAGGCGACGCCGACGTGCGCCTCGCAATAGGGCTTGCCCTGCTGTACGGGCAGACCGCAGAACCAGAAATCATCCGTTGCAGGGTCACCGACGGGCCATTTGCAGGTCCGCTCTGTCAGGTCCATCAGGCCGATCTTCTTCGATTTTTTCTCGACTTCGCTCACCTTGGCAAGCGCTTCCGGGCTGATCTCGTTCGCGGAGGGCTGCGGCGGCAGCGGCTGACCGGCGGGAATGATCTTGGCGCGCGCGGGCAGGTTGGGGCGGGGCGCTGGCGCGGCCTCTGCCGGTTCCGGCTCTGCGGCTTCGGGGGCGGGTTCAGCCTTGGGCTTGGCGGCCGCGGCGGGTTTCGCGGCAGGCTTGGCCTTGGCTTCCGGTTTGGCAGCAGCAGCTGGGGCGGCGGCGGGCGCTGCGGTTGCGGTCCGGTTGGACAGCCCCAGACGATGCACCTTGCCGATCACGGCATTGCGGGTCACACCGCCCAACTCCTTTGCAATCTGGCTTGCGGATTGGCCCTCGCCCCACATTTTCTTCAGGATCTCTACGCGGTCATCGGTCCAAGACATTTGGCGTCCTTAGCTAACAAGCGGCCCTTCTCAGGACCGCCGTGGAAAAATCTCAAGCCCCTATACTAATCACTGACAGCTTGGGTGCAAGGCGCGAACGGGCGATTGGGGCGGCAGCGGGGGCAAACGCTCCCTTAAAACCACAGCAAAGCAGCCACCGCACCGTTCGTGCGACAGATTGCGGCGGTCGCGCGCCAATTTTTGCTTTGCAAGCCGCGAAAAGCTGCTTATGCAAACGGCATGATCAACCGTTCGACATCCTCATTGCGACGACGCCAAGGCTAATTGGCGACACCGGCCCCTGACACGGGGGGCACGGCATTGATCTTTTGCGACATAAATTGCGTCGCACCCCTTCAAATCTTATTGACCCTCTCCGTCACACATGGCCTTTTGTGCCTTTGATGCGGCCAACCCATAAGGATGATCCTGATGATCCCATCTGTTCTGCCGACCTATTCACGCGCCCCCCTGAGCTTTGTCAAAGGCGAAGGGTCCTGGTTGATTGAACAAGACGGCCGCCGATTTCTGGATCTGGGCGCAGGCATTGCGGTGAACGCGCTTGGCCATGCGCACCCCGCGCTGGTGGCGGCGCTGACCGAACAGGCGGGGCAGCTTTGGCATACCTCGAACCTCTACGAGATCCCCCAGCAACAGGAACTGGCCGACCGGCTGGTCGCGCTCAGCTTTGCCGATACGGTGTTCTTCACCAACTCCGGCACCGAGGCATGCGAGCTGGCGGTCAAGATGGCGCGCAAGTATTTCTACGACATGGGCCAGCCCGACCGGACCGAGATCATCACCTTCTCGGGTTCGTTCCACGGGCGGTCTTCTGCCGGGATCGCGGCGGCAGGGTCCGAGAAAATGACCAAAGGCTTCGGCCCGCTGCTCCCCGGTTTCAAACATATCGAATTTGGCGATATGGAGGCGCTTGGCGCGGCGATCACCGATACCACAGCCGCCATCATGATCGAACCGGTGCAGGGCGAAGGCGGCATCCGTCCCGTGCCGGATGCGGACCTCAAACAGATGCGCGCGCTGTGCGAAACACACGGGCTGCTGCTGATCTTTGACGAGGTGCAATGCGGCGTGGGCCGCACCGGCAAGATGTTCGCCCATGAATGGGCCGGCGTCACCCCCGACATCATGATGGTTGCCAAAGGCATCGGCGGCGGTTTCCCCCTGGGTGCCGTGCTGGCTACAGAGAATGCGGCCTCTGGCATGACGGCGGGCACCCACGGGTCGACCTATGGCGGCAACCCGCTGGGCTGTGCCGTGGGCAATGCTGTGGTCAATATCATCGGCACAGACGCCTTTCTTGAAGATGTGAACCGCAAGGCCGGCCTGATGCGCCAAAAGCTTGAAGGATTGGTCGCCAGCCACCCCGACGTGTTCGAAAGCGTGCGCGGCAGCGGGCTGATGCTGGGGCTGAAATGCAAAGCCACCAACAGCGATGTCGTCTCTGCGGGTTACCGTCACGAGGTTATCACAGTACCGGCGGCGGATAACGTAATCCGCCTGCTGCCCCCTCTCAATATCACCGATGAAGACATCGCCGAGGCCGTCTCCCGCCTTGATCAAGCGGCCAGCAGCCTTGCTGCGAGCTGACCTTCATTTTGCCCTATAAACTCCGGGGGGCCGGGGGGCTGGCCCCCCAACTCCCTAAAATTAAAAGAATACCCCATGAAACATTTTCTCGACATTCATCAAACCGATCCGGCTGACCTGCGCAGCATCATCGACAATGCCGCCACGATGAAATCGTCCCGTCTGGGCCGCCCCCGTGGTGCGCCGGATGATGAACAGCCGCTCAAGGATCACATGGTCGCGCTGATCTTTGAAAAGCCCTCGACACGGACGCGGGTCAGCTTTGACGTGGGCGTGCGTCAGATGGGCGGGCAGACGATGGTGCTGTCTGGCGCAGATATGCAGCTCGGCCACGGAGAGACCATCGCCGACACGGCACGGGTGCTCAGCCGCTATGTCGATCTGATCATGATCCGAACCTTCGAAGAGGCGACCCTGCTGGAGATGGCGGAATATGCCTCTGTCCCGGTGATCAACGGGCTGACCAACCGCACCCACCCCTGCCAGATCATGGCCGATATCATGACCTTTGAAGAGCATAGCGGCCCGATCAAGGGCAAAAAGGTGGTCTGGTCCGGTGACGGCAACAACGTCTTTGCCAGCTTCGCCCATGCAGCCAAAGCGTTTGATTTCGAACTTGTGTTTACCGGCCCGCAGACACTGGACCCCGAGGCCGCGCTGAATGGCCTCTACACAACCGAGCGTGACCCGAACAAAGCGGTAGAGGGCGCGGATCTGGTCGTGACAGACACATGGGTGTCGATGCATGATCCGCAATCGGCGCGCGAACGTCGGCACAACCAGCTGCGCGGCTATCAGGTGAATGACGCGCTGATGGCCAAGGCAAAGCCTGACGCGCTGTTTATGCACTGTTTGCCCGCACACCGCGATGACGAGGTGACAAGCTCTGTTATGGACGGCCCGAGCTCGGTCATTTTTGACGAGGCTGAAAACCGGCTGCACGCGCAAAAGTCGGTCATGCGCTGGTGCTTGGGGAAATGAGCGATCGGCGGCCCATCGTTGTCGCGGGTGCGGGGGCGATCGGCTGCTTTGTGGGTGGCATGCTTGCCGCCCACGGTCGCGATGTCACGCTGTTGGTACGTCCCCGCGTGGCAGAGCAGATCCGCAAGCATGGTCTGCGGCTGACGGGTTTTGACGGGCTCGACCAACAGGTGCCTGCCGAAAGCCTGACCCTCTCTCAGGACCCTGCCTGTCTTGCCGAGGCGGGGATCGTGCTGGTCACGGTCAAGACCGACGATACCGCCGACATCGCGCGGCTGGTGGCGCAGCACACGCCTGCGCTTTCGACCATTGTCAGCCTGCAAAACGGCCTCGACGCGGCCGAGATCCTGCGCGAGGCCTTGCCGCTGCATGATGTACGCGGGGGCATGGTGCCCTTCAACGTCGTCCCCCATGGCGACGGGCGGTATCACCGCGCGACCAGCGGGGATATCTTCGTCGAAACGGGCCGGATGCCACTGGCGGGCTATCTGTCGGTGCCGGGATTGCAGGTTACGGGGACGGGGGCGATCATCGGCGTTCAATGGGGCAAGCTGTTGCTGAACCTGAACAACGCGCTGAACGCCCTGTCAGGGCTGACCTTGCAGCAACAACTGCTTGACCGGCGCTGGCGGCGCGTGATGGCCGCCCAGATGGCCGAGGCGCTTGCCGTGCTGAAGGCTCATGGCATCCACCCTGCATCCTCTACGCCACTGCCCGCACAGCTGATCCCTTGGGTGCTGCGCCTGCCGACGCCGCTGTTTTCACGTGTCGCGGCCAAGATGCTGACGATTGACCCGATGGCGCGGACCTCGATGTCCTATGACCTGGAAGCGGGTAAACCGACCGAGATCGACGCGCTGCAGGGGCGGATCATCGCGATGGGGGCGCAGGAAGGCGTCGCTACGCCGCTTTGTCAGCGGGTCTCTGATCTGGTGAAAGAGGCGCAGGCGCGCGGTCCGGGGTTGCCCGATATGGACCCCTCGGACCTGCGCTAGGCGGCAAGGCCATGCGCCACAGCGCTTAGTTGACCAGCGCGTTCAGCCCCAGAAAGATCATCGCTGACATGGTTGCTGCCGCAGGGACGGTGATGACCCAGGCCGCGACGATGGTCATGAAGTGCGACCGGCGCACGAGTTTTCGGCGGCGGCGTTCCTCTACAGCGATGCGTTTGACCTGACCGGCTTTGGCACCGGGGCGACGCAGGCGGCGCTCCATATGCCATTCGCGGTAGAAGCCAACGCCAAAAACGCCCCCCACAGCGATATGGGTAGAGCTGACGGGTAGGCCCAGCCACGAGGCGATGATCACGGTGATCGCCGCAGAGAGCGCGACGCAATAGGCGCGCATCGGGTTCAGCTTGGTGATCTGGCTGCCCACCATGCGGATCAGTTTCGGCCCGAAAAGGAAGAGCCCGAAGGAAATGCCGAAGGCCCCGATCACCATCACCCACATAGGGATAGAGACTTTGGCCTCGAACCCGCCGAATTCCGAGGCGTGGACGATCGCGGCAAGGGGCCCAACCGCGTTGGCGACATCATTGGCCCCATGGGCAAAGCTGAGCAGCGCTGCGGAAAAGACCAGCGGCAGGCCGAACAACACTTTGACGGATTTGTTGCGGTTTTCCATCCCGATCGACGCGCGGCGGATGACGGGGTAGGAAATGGCATAGGCCAAAGCGCCACAGGCCAAACCGATCAGCAGGGCAGAGCCCATGTTGATCTCGACGATCTTCTTGAGCCCCTTGAGCGCCAGATAGGTGGCAAAGACACCGGACATGACGCCAATCAGGATCGGCACCCAGCGACGCGAAGCTGCGATCTTGTCGTCTTGGTAAAGGATTTGCGACTTGATCAGCGCAAGGAACATCGCCGCGACAGCGCCGCCCAAGACGGGCGAGATAATCCAGCTGAGGGCGATCATACTCATCGAAGGCCAGTTCACTGCCGCCATCCCCGCAGCCGCGATGCCGGCCCCCATGACGCCGCCCACGACCGAGTGTGTGGTCGATACCGGCGCGCCCACCCATGTGGCCAGATTGACCCACAGGGCCGACGAGATCAGCGCGGCCATCATGGCCCAGATGAACACTTGGGAATCCGCGACCGACGCGGGGTCGATGATCCCTTTCGAGATGGTCGATACCACGTCGCCGCCAGCCAGAAGGGCACCGGCACTTTCGCAAATGGCCGCGATGATGATCGCACCGCCCATGCTCAGCGCCTTGGCCCCGACGGCGGGGCCCATATTGTTGGCAACGTCATTGGCCCCGATGTTCACCGCCATATAGGCCCCGAAGGCCGCAGCAGCGATCACCACATAGTTGGACGGTTGCGCGCCAAAGAACAGACCGGCGACCAGCGCGGCCAATACGATGAAGGCAAGGGCAATGCCAAATCCGACCATAGGCCGCGCCACATAGGTCGCGGCCTGTTCCACCCGCGAGATGCGGTTCAGGTCAGAATCCAGTGTTTTCCACTGTTGGCCTTTGGGTCCGTCGGTCATTGCTGCCTCATTTTCTAAAACCATGCGCTCGTGGCACAGTGAAAACGGTTTCGCAAGGCCGCACGGGGGGCTATCGGGGCGTGGCGACTAGAGGTTCAGAAGGATTTCGCGCAAATCAGGCTCTGCCACCAGTTCGGCGGCTTCCTTCGGGGGCATCCAGCGGCGGGTGCGCAGGTCAACCTCGGGGTATTCATCCTCGATGTGACGGACGCGGGTCAGGTAGACCTGTGCGATGACCGGCGTGGTCATCCCTTCGGACAGGCCCTTGTCATAGTCATAATACCCGATCGGCTCGCTTTCGATATCGGCCTTGGACACGCCTGCCTCTTCCCATGCTTCGCGCAGGGCGGCACCGGCACCGTCCAGCCCGTCAATCGGCCAGCCTTTTGGCACGATCCACCGGCCGGTGTCACGGCTGGTGATCATCAGGACTTCTTTACCTTCGGGGGTTTCACGGTAGCACAATGCGGCGACCTGAATACGTTTGGGGCGGCGCCAGATGGGGAGGATCATACCCTCCCACGCGCGTTTGAGTTCATGTATCATAATTAAAACGTTAACCTGTAACTTCGTTGTTCTTGCTTTTATCCGGTCATCGTAGCTGAAAAAGAGACGAGAATCAATTTCACCCCCGCAAACCCTTGTGCAGCGGCGGTGTGCATCCCACTGTTTGATGGACCTTATAGGAGATTTAGCGCGATGGCCGCAGATTTAAAGACCGCAGATATTGGCGTTTATGGTCTGGGGACGATGGGCAGTGCGCTGGCGCTTAATCTGGCCGAGCAGGGGTTCCGTGTGGCGGTCAGCAACCGCGAAGCCGATTGGATCGCGCCCTTTCTGGAGGAGGCCGGACCGCTGGCGGATCACCTCTCGGGGCACGCGACGCTTGAGGATTTTGTTGACAGTATCGCGCAGCCCCGCAGCATCTTGTTCATGATCCCGTCGGGTGCTCCGATGGATGCGATGATCGACGCGGTGATGCCGCTGCTGGATGAGGGCGACACCATCATTGATGGCGGCAACGCCGATTTCCACGACACCCGACGCCGCGCCGCCGCCTTTGAAGGTACGGGGCGGCATTTCGTCGGCATGGGCGTGTCGGGCGGCGAAGAGGGCGCGCGTCATGGCCCGTCGATGATGGTGGGTGGTACCGATCACAGCTGGACCCAGCTGCGCCCCATGCTCAGCGCGATTGCGGCCAAGTTTCAGGGCGCGCCTTGCGTCGATCATCTGGGGCCGGACGGGGCGGGGCATTTCGTCAAGACCGTGCACAACGGGATCGAATATGCCGACATGCAGATGATCGCCGAAGTCTACGGGCTGCTGCGCGACGCCGGTGGGCAAACGGCACCGCAGATCGGGGCGCTGTTTGAAAGCTGGCAGAAAGGGCCGCTCAGCTCTTACCTGATCGAGGTGTCTGCCGCCGCGCTGCAAACCGTGGATGCCGAGAGCGGGACGCCAATGGTGGATTTGATCCTTGATAAGGCGGGTCAGAAAGGCACGGGCCGCTGGACCCTGATCGAGGCGCTGAAGCTTGGCCAGTCGGCCAGCTCGATCGAAGCGGCCGTCGGTGCCCGTGGCTGGTCCAGCGAGAAAGCCTTGCGGGTCGCGGCGGCGCCGCTCTTGCCGGATGCGGTGACCGGCGGCACGCTGCCAACCGAGGATGAGATGAAATCGGCCCTGCTGGCCGCGCGCATTCTGGGTCACGCGCAGGGGTTCCGCGTGTTGTCTGCCGCCTCTGACGAATTTGGCTGGCAACTGGATATGGCCCGCATTGCAGAGATCTGGCGCGCGGGCTGTATCATCCGGTCAGCCTTGCTGGACGATCTGGCCGATGCGTTCCACGCAGGATTGCCCGAGGGGGCCTTGATCCTCGCCCCGGCCATCCGCGATATGCTGGGCGATCACCTTGCTGGCCTGCGCAAGACCGTCGCCGCCGGGGTGAGCCTGGGTGTGCCCATGCCCGCGCTGAGCGCGTCACTGGCGTGGTATGACAGCATCCGAACCGCACGCGGGTCCGCGAATTTGATCCAGGCGCAGCGCGACTTTTTCGGCGCGCATGGGTTTGAACGCGGCGATATCGCGGGGGCGCACCACGGGACGTGGAACGCGATCCGGCGCGACTAGGGCGCTGGTTTAGCCACGGCGCAGGGACGATTGCGCGAAAGGATCTGTCTCGTAGGTGACATGCGACAGATACAGACCCTGCGGCGGGGCGACGGGGCCGCAGGCTTGACGGTCCCGCGCAGCGAGCATCTGTTTCACATCGTCGGGCGCGAATGATCCGGCCCCGACGCGTTCAAGCGTGCCCACGATGCTGCGCACCTGATTGTGCAGGAAAGACCGCGCGCGCACGTCGAACTGCACCTCGACACCGCCGCCGACGGGATGCTCTGTCATATCGACGCGGTCCAGCGTTTTGACCGGCGTTTGCGCCTGACAGATGGTCGAGCGGAAGGTGGTGAAATCATGCTCGCCGATCAGATGGGTCGCGGCCTCGCGCATGCGGTCGATGTCCAGCGGCTTCTTGACCTGCCAGACCAGACCCGCCTGATGTGTCGCCGGTGGGCGACGTACCAGCACACGAAACAGATACCGGCGTTCAAGCGCGGAAAAGCGGGCGTGAAAATCATCATCCACCGCGACGCAATCGACAATCGCAATGGGCAGTGGTTTCAGATGATAGTTGATCGCCTCGGACAGGCGGAACGGGGTCCAGTCACGTTCCATATCGCAATGGGCGACCTGCGCCAGCGCGTGGACACCGGCGTCGGTGCGCCCTGCGGCGGCGATGTTATGGGCGCGCGGTTCGATCTTGGCCAAAGCGGCCTCTATCGCGCCTTGGACCGACGCAAGGTCGATCTGGCGTTGCCAGCCGACAAAAGGGGCACCGTGGTATTCGATTTTCAGGGCATAGCGTTGCATGGCGGGCGTTTACCCTGAGGGTGCCCATCTGGCAATCCCTGACCCGCGTGCCTATGTTAGAGCGTAACGACAGGTGAAGGCGGGCACGGGCTTTGGTACTCTCAAGAATTGCCGATGGCATTTGGCGGCAGGTGGAAAATGTGCAGGACGGGGTGTCCGAGACGTTTTTCGAGCCTGTGATCCGTCTGGGCGTGACCGGTTTGGCGCGCTCAGGCAAGACCGTCTTTATCACCTCGCTTGTGGCGAACCTGCTGGACCGCGGGCGGATGCCGGGGCTGCTTGCTGCTTCCGAAGGGCGGATCGAGGCGGCGTTCTTGCAGCCGCAGCCCGACGATACCGTGCCGCGGTTCGAGTATGAGAACCACCTTGCCGCGCTGACGGGTCCCACGCCGCATTGGCCCGACAGCACCCGCGCCATATCGGAACTGCGCTTGTCCTTGCGGGTGCGGCCAAACGGCTTGCTTGCGGGGTTTCAGGGGCCGCGCACGGTGCATCTGGATATCGTGGATTACCCCGGTGAATGGCTGCTGGATCTGGCGCTGATGGATGTGGATTATGCCACGTGGTCGGCGCAGGTGCTGGCGCGGATCGCCAACCGCGAAGAGGCCGCGGGCTACCGCGCGCTGGTGGAGGCGACCGACCCCGACGCGGCATTGGACGAACCCGTGGCCCAAGCGCTGGCCGCCAGCTTTGCCGAGTATCTGCAAACGGCACGTGCGAATGGCTATTCCGACTGCACACCGGGTCGGTTCCTGCTGCCCGGTGATCTGGCCGGATCGCCGGTGCTGACCTTTGCGCCCCTGCCGGGTGGTGAGGGGTCGCGCGGGTCACTGCTACGCGAGATGGCGCGGCGGTTCGAGGCGTATAAGCGGCAGGTGGTCAAACCGTTCTTTCGCGATCACTTTGCGCGGATTGACCGGCAGGTCGTGCTGGTGGATGCGCTTGGCGCGATCAATCAGGGCCCCCGTGCCGTCGAGGATCTGCGCGCCGCCATGAGCGATATCCTTGGCAGTTTCAAACCCGGACGCAACGGATTTCTGACGCAGCTTTTGCGCGGCAAACGGGTCGAGAAAATCCTCTTTGCCGCGACCAAGGCCGACCATTTGCACCACAGTCAGCACGCCAGCCTCACCGCGATTATGGAGGCGCTGACACGGGATGCCCGCGACCGCGCGCGCTTTGCGGGGGCTCAGACATCGGCTATGTCATTGGCGTCTTTGCGTGCTACCACCGAAGCCACAATGACGCACAACGGCGAAACCCTGGAGGTCGTGCGCGGCAGCCTGCTGGATACCGGCAAAGAGGCCGCGTTCTATCCCGGTGAACTACCCAAAGACCCGGCCCATCTTCTAAGTCCGGCGCGGGCGGGGGCGGAAAAATGGCTGGATCAGGATTATCAGATCATGCGTTTTGCGCCTGCTCGGCTGAACCTGCGCCCCGGTGACGGCCCGCCGCATATCCGTCTGGACCGCGCGGCGGAATTCCTGATCGGGGATCGTCTGTGACCGGTGATGATGTGACCATCGCACCCGCGCGGGTGCTCGATGCCGGTCGCCTGTCAGAGGTGATGGCTTGCGCCAATGCAGATCACGATTGGCTGCCTCAGGCCCACAGCCGCGCAGAAGAGATCGGCACTCTGGGCGACATGATCGACGTGGGCTGGGTGCAGGTGGCGCGGACCGAGGGGCATGTTGTGGGCTTTCTGGCACGGCGTGCGGCCGAGATTCACGGGCTGTATCTGCACCCCAAGGCCCAAGGCAAAGGCATCGCGCAGCGTTTGCTGAACGGGGCTAAGGCACAAAGCGATCGGCTCGCGCTGTGGAGTTTCGAGGCGAACCTGCGTGCGTCGCGGTTCTACCGTGCCGCGGGCTTTATTGAGGTGGCGCGCAGCGACGGGGCAGGCAATGATTTCGGGCTGCCCGATGTACGGTTTGAGTGGATGAAAGGGGCGGCGTGATGGCCAAGGGTCCGGTGCTATTTGATCTTGAAGAAGACACAACCGCGCGGCCTTCGGTATCGGATGCGCCGCCGGTGCCCGACGTAGGTGCGCCCGCGCCGCAAGGGCAGGCGATGCAGATCGCGGCACGGCTGGCCGCGCGCAAGCCGTCTAAGCTGGTACGCCTGTTCTGGTGGCTGCTGACCACGCTGATCGGCGCGCTGGTGTCCATTGCCGCGTGGAACTTTATCATGGGGCTGCTGGCGAGCTATCCGCTGTTGGGGCTGGCGATGACCGTGCTTATTGGTGCGGTGCTGCTGGTTCTGGTACTGCTCTGTCTGCGCGAATTGGCGGCCTTTAGCCGTTTGGCGCGGCTTGACGGTTTGCATCACGATGTGGGCGAGGCGCTGGCGCAGAATGATCTGAAAGCCGCGCGGGCTGTGACCGACCGGCTGGTCGGACTGTATCAGGGCCGCGAGGATACCCGCTGGGGCCGCGATCGTCTGGCAGAGCTGCGCGGCGATCAGTTGGATGCGCAGACCTTGCTGGCCCTGACCGAGGCAGAGCTGTTGGGCCCTCTCGACATCGCCGCCAGCCGCGAGGTCGAGGCGGCGGCCCGTCAGGTCGCGACGGTGACGGCGCTGGTGCCCTTGGCGCTGGCCGATGTGGTCGCGGCGATGACCAGCAACCTGCGCATGATCCGCCGCGTGGCCGAGATCTACGGCGGGCGCTCGGGCTTCTTTGGCTCGTGGCGTCTGACGCGGGTGGTGCTGTCGCATCTGGTGGCGACGGGGGCCGTGGCTGTGGGCGACGACATGCTGGAGCCGATCCTTGGCGGAACGATGCTGGCGAAACTGTCACGCCGCTTTGGCGAAGGGCTGGTGAACGGTGCCTTGACTGCCCGCGTTGGCGTCGCCGCGATGGAGGTTTGCCGCCCCATGCCGTTCTCGGAAACACGCCGCCCCAAGGTGCGCAGCATCATCAAACGCGCGCTGTCGGGGCTGTTTTCCAAGGGCAGCTAGATGCCGGGGCGAGGGGGCTTGTCGGTCGATCTGCTGCGGCCTATAAGGCTGCATATGACCCGGAACTCCGCGATCATTATTCGAATTATTTTCCCGGCGCTCTGATTGACGAGACGCCGGGCAGAGGTGCTTGAGTTTTTCGCACCGCATCCGAACATTCACCATTCCGAAATACCGTTGCCAAAGGACGCCCGCCATGTGCGCCGACACCCCCGAAACGCTTGATTATAAATCCACGCTGAACCTGCCAAAAACAGATTTCCCGATGCGCGCGGGCCTGCCCAAACGCGAACCCGAATGGCTGGAGCGGTGGGAAAAGATCGGCGTCTATGACCGCCTGCGCGAAAAGCAGGGGCGCAAGCCTTTTACGCTGCACGACGGCCCGCCCTATGCGAATGGCAACCTGCATATCGGCCACGCGCTGAACAAGACGATCAAGGATATGATCGTGCGGTCGCACCAGATGATGGGCTTTGACGCGCGCTATATCCCCGGTTGGGATTGCCACGGTCTGCCCATCGAATGGAAGATCGAAGAGCAGTACCGCCAGAAGGGCCGCGACAAGGACGATGTGCCGATCAACGATTTCCGTGCCGAATGCCGCAAGTTCGCCGCCGGCTGGGTCGATGTGCAGCGCGAGGAATTCAAACGTCTGGGCATCACCGGCAACTGGGCCGATCCCTATCTGACGATGGATTTCCACGCGGAACGTGTGATCGCCGAAGAATTCATGAAGTTCCTGATGAACGGCACGCTCTATCAAGGCTCCAAACCCGTGATGTGGTCGCCGGTTGAAAAGACCGCGCTGGCCGAGGCCGAGGTCGAATACCACGACAAGGAAAGCTTTACGATCTGGGTGAAGTTCAAGGTTGTTGGCACGGATGACGCCACCCTTGACGGCGCGCACGTCGTGATCTGGACCACGACGCCCTGGACCATGCCGTCCAACAAGGCCGTCGTCTATGGCGAGGATATCTCTTACGGTCTGTACGAAGTCACCGGCCGCCCCGAGGAATCCTGGGTCACTATCGGTGATCGCTATCTGCTGTCGGACAGCATGGCGATGGATGTGTTCGGGCGTGCGCGTCTTGATGACACGATGGTGCGCCGTTTGCGGGATGTGACGCAGGACGAGCTGGCAAAGATCAAGCTTCAGCACCCGCTGGCGGGGGCCGAAGGCAGCAATGGCGAATGGGACGATCTGCGCGACTTCCGCGCCGCTGATTTCGTGACCGACACCGAAGGCACGGGCTTTGTCCATTGTGCGCCGTCGCATGGTCTTGAGGAATATGAACTCTACCGAGGTCTGGGGATGCTGGATCAGGTGATCACCTATAACGTGGTCGAAGACGGGTCTTTCCGCGCCGATCTGCCGTTCTTTGGCGGCAAGAAGATCCTCAAACCCAACGGCAAGGAAGGCGACGCCAACACGGCCGTGATCAACAAGCTGGTCGAGGTCGGCGGGCTGCTGGCGCGCGGCAAGATCAAGCACAGCTATCCGCATTCCTGGCGCTCCAAGGCTCCGGTCATCTACCGCAACACGCCGCAGTGGTTCGCCGCGATCGACCGGCCAGTGGGCGACGGGCAGGACACATTCGGCAAGACCATCCGTGAACGCGCCCTGACCGAGATCGACAACGTCAACTGGGTGCCCAAAAAGGGCCGCAACCGTCTGCACTCGATGATGGAAGCACGCCCCGACTGGGTGCTGTCACGTCAACGGGCCTGGGGTGTGCCGCTGACCTGCTTTACCAAGAATGGCGCGCTGCCAACAGATGAAGACTTCTTGCTGCGTAACCCAGAGGTCAACCAGCGCATCGTCGAGGCGTTCGAGGCTGACGGTGCGGATGTCTGGTACGAAGATGGCGCGAAAGAGCGGTTCCTTGGCGGCATCGTGAACCCTGACGACTATACCCAAGTATTCGACATTCTGGACGTGTGGTTCGATTCCGGTTCAACCCACGCCTTCGTTCTGCGCGACCGCGAGGATGGCTCGGAAGACGGTATCGCGGATGTCTATATGGAAGGCACGGACCAGCACCGGGGCTGGTTCCATTCGTCGCTGCTGCAATCCGTGGGCACCACGGGCCGCGCGCCTTATCGTAACGTGGTGACGCATGGGTTCACGCTGGATGAGAAGGGCATGAAGATGTCCAAATCCATCGGCAACACCATCGTTCCTGAAAAGGTCGTGCAGCAATACGGCGCGGATATCCTGCGTCTGTGGGTGGCGCAGACCGATTATACTGCGGATCAGCGGATCGGGCCGGAAATCCTGAAAGGCACCGCCGACAGCTACCGCCGTCTGCGCAACACCATGCGCTATATGCTGGGCGCGCTGTCGGACTTTACCGATGCCGACCGGACCGAACCCGCGGAGATGCCAGAGCTTGAACGCTGGGTGCTGCACCGTGTGGCAGAGCTGGATCAGATCGTGCGCGAAGGCTATGCGCGCTACGACTTCCAAGGCGTGTTCCAGGCGGTGTTCACCTTTGCCACGGTTGATCTGTCCGCGTTCTATTTCGACGTGCGCAAGGATGCGCTGTATTGCGACGGCGACACGCTGCGCCGCCGTGCTGCGCGCACGGTGCTGGACATCCTGTTCCATCGTCTGACGACATGGCTGGCCCCTGTGCTGGTGTTCACCATGGAGGAAGTCTGGCTTGAGCGCTTCCCCGGCGACGAAAGCTCGGTTCACCTGACGGATATCCCTGAAACGCCCAAGGCGTGGCTGGATTCTGATCTGGCGGCGAAATGGGCCAAGGTGCGTGCCGCGCGGCGGGTTGTGACCTCGGCTTTGGAAGTGCAGCGGGTCGAGAAGGTCATCGGGGCCTCGCTTGAGGCCGCACCTATGGTGTTTGTTGCCGATGACGCTCAGCGGGCGGCGCTTGAAAGCGTTGCGTTCGAAGACGTTTGCATCACCTCGCAGATCGCCATCACCGGCGATGACGCCCCGGCAGAGGCGTTCCGTATGCCAGAGACCGACGGCGTTGCCGTGGTGTTCGAGAAAGCGTCGGGCGAGAAATGCGCACGCTGCTGGAAGGTACTGCCGGATGTCGGCACCCATGATCACGCGGGCGTCTGCGCCCGGTGTGACGAGGCTGTGTCCTAAGATGACGCCGCGCCGCTTGGTCCGGAAACTCGGGTGAAGCGGCGCAGCATCCCCACGCGCTTTGGCACCTTGGTCGTGACCGAGGATGCGGGCGCGATTACCCACCTGCATTGGGGGCAGGATACCCTACACCAAGACAAAAGCGCACTGCTGGATGAGGCTGTGGCGCAGCTGCGTGCCTATGATGCGGGGCGGCGGACACAGTTCACTTTGCCACTGCGCATTGGCGGAAGTGCCACGTTGCAAGCGGTCTGCGCCGAGATGTCGGCGATCCCCTTTGGCGATACAGTGACCTACGGCGACATCGCGACCAAACTGGCGATCCCGGCGCAAGTGGTGGGGCAGGCCTGCGGGCAGAACCCTGTGCCCGTCATTGTGCCGTGCCACCGTGTGATGGGGGCCAAGGGGCTGACCGGATACTCGGGTGCTGGCGGGGTAGAGACCAAGGTCGCCCTGCTACGCCACGAAGGGGCGGCGGGACTGCTTATCTAGTTTAGAGGTTTCGTGCCGCTGGTTTGGACCTGCGCGCCTGTATCAGGCGTTGCGGTCGTAAAGATACTGCTGCGCGACACCGGCAAACATCAGATAGACGCTGGTGATGATCAGGCCCCAATGGGCCCAGCTTTGCGGGTGAAAATCGACCCACGCGGCCCAACCGGCAAAGAAGGTCCAGCCCAATGCCATGGGCAGGGTGACCACGCGCCAACGCTCTGTCCGGACGGGGTGCACGAATTTCAGCGGGGCGAACATGGTAATGGCCAAGACCGTGACAAGCACCAGCGACACCCACCATGGCGGCGACAGGGCAAAGAGCACCAGTACCAGCATGTTCCAGCATCCGGGGAAGCCCCAGAAGGAGTTATCCTTGGTTTTCATGCGTGTGTCGCAGAAATACATGGCGCTGGCGAAGGTGACGATGATGATCATGACCCAACCGCTCCACCCGTCCATGAGGCCGGAATGAAATAGCGCAAAGGCCGGAATAAACACATAGGTGAGATAATCGATGATCAGATCAAGCAGCACGCCGTCGAATTCCGGCGCGTTGGTCTTTACATCGTATTTACGCGCCAGCGGTCCGTCGATTCCGTCGACAAAGAAGGCGACAACCAGCCAGAGAAACATCATATCCCAGCGTTCGTCGGCGGCAGCAAGCATGGCCAGCATGGCGAAAATCGCACCCGTCGCAGTGAACAGATGGACAAGAAGGGCACGGGAATGAATATTCATATGCGACAGATGACAAATCTTTTCGACGGATGCAAAAGGAAAAGCGTGTGTTGCCGCGCAGGCTTGGGTTGACCCCGCTCGCGATTCCGCCTAAAGCCAGCAAACCAATTTCAGGGTTTGCCGTAGCGCGGCCCATATGGGTATTGCACCGGATCGCCGGAAATGCCCCGCAGCAAAAGGATAGACCCATGTCGCGCGTTTGCGAATTGACCGGAAAAGGCCCGATGACGGGCAACAACGTAAGCCACGCCAAGAACCGTACACGTCGTCGGTTCTTGCCAAACCTGAACGATGTCACCCTGCAGTCCGAAGCACTGGGCCGCGGTTTCAAGTTCCGCATCTCGGCAGCTGCTTTGCGCACTGTTGACCACCGCGGTGGCTTGGACAAGTTCATGGCGAAGGCAAAGGACACTGAACTGTCCGTCAACGCGTTGAAAGTTAAGAAAGCAATTGCAAAGTCCAGCGCCACAGCCGAAGCGCTGTCGTAAGACTTTCCAATCGTTACGATGTTGTAGCCCTGGCCTTGGCCGGGGCTGCGTCGTTTTGGGCTGGTGCTTTTTCAAGCGCTTCGTCTAGGGTGCGGCCCATGACCCTGCGTTCCCTTTCAGCTTTGGTTTTGGCGTTGATGCTGGCCCTCACGGGTCAAAGCATGGCCGTCGCGCGCGGGGCCTCTGCGGCGACGGGGCAGATGGTGCTGTGCACCGGTGCGGGCCCTGTGGCGATTTATGTGGATGCGCAGGGCAAGCCGACCTCGGCCCCGCATATCTGCCCCGATTCGGCGCTTAACGTTGCAATGGCAGGCGCGGTGGTTCTGGCGGCCGCACCGATGCGGATCGTGACCTTTGTCGCGCCGGCGGTGCATGTCCTGACTGCCGATGTGCCGCGACGTAAAACGCGCCACGATCCAAGAGCCCCGCCTGTCGCTGTCTGAGCCACACCCTTCACAGACATTTTGAATATGACGACAGGATACACCAATGACACCTGCTTTGCTGACCCGCGCTGTCTGCGCATTGTTTCTCTTTTCCGCCCCTCTCGCTGCCGAAGGCATTATGGTGGATGACGCCTACATCCGCAGCTCGACCGCGAAATCCACCTCCGGTGCGGCGTTTATGGTGGTGATGAACCACTCTGGCGCGGATGACCGTTTGATCGGGGCGTCCTCCGACGTGGCTGACAAGGTCGAATTGCATTCCCACACCTCTGACGACAATGGCGTCATGCGGATGGGCGAGATCGAAGGCGGCGTGGCCATTGCGGCGGATGAAATGCATGCCTTCAAACGCGGCGGCGATCACCTGATGTTCATGGGCCTGAAAGGCCCGCTGGAGCAGGGCGCGATGGTGCCCGTCACGCTTGAGTTCGAAAAGGCCGGTGCGGTCGAGATCGAGGTGATGGTCGATCAGGACCGCAAGCCGAACCACGGCAAGATGAAGCATGACCACGGTGATATGGATCACACCGGTCACGAGATGCCGAAAGACTGAGCCTTTTCACACCCATGAATGGTAGCGGCCCGATCTGTGTTAAAACGCGGGCCGCTGCTGGGGTGGGGTGGCCAAGAGTTGCTCCACCCAATCGGTGACCACACGTGTCGCCGGACCGGTGCGGTGTTCGGCGAACTGGTTCCCCACGGCAGAACGTTCGAGGTTCAGTTCTACCGTATGGGCCCCATTGCGCCGCGCCTCTGCCACGAAACCGGCGGCGGGGTAGACGTTGCCAGAGGTGCCGATGGCTGCAAAGATATCGGCCTCGGCCAGATGGTCAAAAATCTCATCCATGTCATAGGGCATTTCGCCGAACCAAACGATGTCGGGCCGCGCGGCTGGGGCATTGCAGGCGGGGCAGGGATCACCGACGGCCATGACCATAGGTGCGGGCCAACGGTGGTCGCAGGCAGCGCAGAGCGCCGAATTCAGCGCGCCGTGCATATGGATCACCCGCGCGCCGCCCTGTTCGTGCAGATCATCGACATTCTGCGTCACAATCACCACCTGTCCGGCATAATTCGCCTGCAGTCTGGCCAGCGCTTGATGCGCCGCGTTCGGTGATACCTCTGCCGCCTGTTTGCGGCGACCGTTATAGAAATCGACGACCAGTTGCGGGTCGCGGGCAAAGCCTTCGGGAGTGGCGACGTCCTCGACCCGGTGCTGCGCCCAAAGCCCGTCTTCGGCGCGGAAGGTATCGATGCCGCTTTCCGCAGAAATGCCCGCGCCGGTCAGAATGACGATCTTGCTCATGTCAGCCCCTTTGTTTTACGCGCCAAGTGAACCAGCCGCGCAGCTTTTGCGCAAGCGGTCAGCCCTCTAACGCCTCGAAGCTGGAAGAAAGCCACGGCAACTGCGCCACCGTCGGCGCGATCATGTGGGACCGAAGCAGTTGCCGCATCGTGTCGGCAATATTCTGCGGCACTGGCCCCGTCCAGTCTGCCCCCGCAAACAGCGAGATCTGTCGCGTTAATCCGGGCGTGGGGAGCGGGTGTACCGCTAGCTGCCGGTGAAACCGCTCTGCGCGGCAATAGCCGAAGGGCGTCGTGATGGCCCAGCCGATACCCCGTGCCACCATCGCCATCAGGGCGAGATGGCTGCCGATCTCGAACTGCGAGGGCAGGGTGATATTGCTGCGCGTCAGATGGTTGTTGATCTGGTCGGCGATCAACTGGTCCGCCGCGTACTTAACGAAGGGCAGGCCGGATCGCCCCGTCATCAGCGCGGCGCTGTCGCCGTCAAAGCTTGCCGGGGTGACGATAACAAAGGGATCGCGGGCCAGCGGAATCTCGATCAGCCCGCTTTTTGCATCCCCACTGGTGGCCGCAATGGCGACATGAAGCGATTTGTCCTGCACCGACTGGATCAGCCCCTTGCTGCCGTCGGTTACCATGCGAAAGCGACAGCCCGCCATACTGTCGGCCAGTAGGGTCGCCAGACGCGGCGTGACATCGTTGTCAAAGTCGTCGATCACGCCAAGGCTCAGGTCGCTGAGATTGGCAAGATCCATGACCGTCAGCTCGGATTGCGCGAGCCGGATATGGGTCAGCGCCGCGCCGCTGTGCCGCAGAAAGCTTTCGCCCGCCGCGGTCAGGCGCATGGGGCGCGTGCTGTGGTCGATCAGGGCGGTGCCCATGGCGGCTTCGAGGTTGCTGATCTGCTGGCTCACGGCGGGTTGGCTTAACCCTGTCAGCGCGGCGGCCTGTGCGACCGAACCACGGCTGGCCAAAGCCTCGAATACCTCTATACCGCGCAGGGTGATGCCCTTTTTGATCATGGTGCTCGCCCCCTTCGTTCTTTCCAGTTTTGTGAAGCATGCCCGATAAATTGGCAAGCTTGTCGCGGATCATGCGCCCATAGTTTCACAAAAGTGAAATGAGCCCTGGGGTGTGTGGCGGTACTTGAAGCTTGGCCGCGCGCGGCGCACCATAAGGGAAATCACGCACCGGAGGCCTCATGAAAATCGCAACCGCCGCATACCCGCTGGATGTCCTGACCAGCTGGGCGCAATATGAAGACAAGCTTGCAGGCTGGGTCGCTACGGCGGCCGCCAGCGGGGCAGAGCTGTTGGTTTTTCCCGAATACGGCGCGATGGAGCTTGCGACGCTCGCTGGCCTTGACGTGGCGGGCAATCTTGAGGCGTCGCTGTTTGCGGTCTCTGACCGGTTGGCGGATGCGGATGCGGCGCATCAAAAACTGGCGGCGGAATATGGCGTGCATATCGTTGCGGCATCGGGGCCCGCGGTGACGCCTGCCGCCGCTCGTCCGGTGAACCGCGCACGTCTGATCACCCCTTCAGGTCAAATCGGGGTGCAGGACAAGCAGATCATGACCCGATTCGAACGCGAGGTCTGGGGCGTGGTCGGCGGGGAGCCTCTGCGTATCTTCGAGACAACATTGGGCAAGATCAGCATCCTCATCTGCTATGATAGCGAGTTTCCCCTGCTGGGCCGTGCTCTTGCCGATTGTGACATCATCGCCGTGCCGAGCGTGACCGAGGCGCTGGCAGGCTACTGGCGTGTCCGCATCGGATCCATGGCGCGTGCGCTGGAAAATCAATGCGTTACGGCCATGTCATCCTGCATCGGCCCTGCGGATTGGTCAGAGGCGCTTGGGACATCTTACGGGGCAGGCGGCATCTTCTGCCCGCCGGATGTGGGCTTTCCATCCACCGGAGTCCTTGCCGCCGCCGAGATCAACGTGCCCGGCTGGACCTTCGCCGAGGTCGACATCGCCCAGATCAGCCACGTGCGTGCAGACGGGGTGGTTTTGAACCGAAACCACTGGGAGGATCAGTTCGGGCGTGACGCAACGGCCATAAACGTGCCTTTGATGTGAATACCCCTTGAAAAAAGGGAAAATTGCGCCCATTTAAGCCTGCGTCCTGAAATTGCAGGGCAAAGTGTTCAAGGAGAGACCATGGCCAAGGAAGACACGCTCGAATTCCCCGGTATCGTGAAAGAACTTCTGCCGAACGCGACGTTCCGGGTCGAGCTTGAAAACGGCCATGAGATCATCGCACATACGGCAGGAAAGATGCGCAAGAACCGCATCCGTGTTCTGGCTGGCGATAAGGTACAGGTGGAAATGACCCCCTATGATCTGAGCAAAGGCCGGATCAATTACCGCTTTAAATAATACGCTTTTCCGAGAATCACCTAGTGGTTTTCGGGCAGCGATCTAGGATCGCATATGAGTTTTATCCTCGGATCAGGAAGTCCGCGCCGCAAGGAATTGCTGGCGCAAATCGGCGTTGTACCTGACGATATCCGCGCGCCCGATATCGACGAAACCCCCCATACCGCCGAGCTGCCGCGCCCCTATTGTGCGCGTATGGCCCGTGAAAAAGCCGCCGCGGTGCAGGCGGGGGCCGCTGATATCGTGCTATGTGCCGATACCACCGTTGCGGTGGGGCGACGAATCCTGGGCAAGCCCGCGGATGAAGCAGAGACGATCCGTTTCCTGCGCCTCATGTCGGGGCGTCGCCACAAGGTCATCACGGCCGTCGCGGTCAAGCGCGGCGACAAGCTGTGGCAGCGCGATGTGGTCAGCACCGTCCGCATGAAACGACTGTCAGACGCCGAGATCACGGCCTATCTGGCAACCGGTGACTGGCAGGGCAAAGCCGGCGGCTATGGTATTCAGGGCCCGGCAGGAGCCCTTATCCCGTGGATCAGCGGATCATTCACCGGCATTGTCGGCCTGCCACTGGCCGAAACCGCAAACCTGCTGCGTGCTGCAGGATATGTTTTCGCAGGAGAGACCTCATGAAGGGCCGTACGATCGTTCTGGACCATTTTGGCGACATCGAAGCCGCCGCGCTGATCGTGGACGGCAAGCTGGATGACCTTCTGATCGACAGCGAGGGCCCGCGCCCCGGCACGATCTACCGCGCCATCGCGGATCGTCCGGTCAAGGGGCAGGGGGGGATGTTTTTGAAAACGCCCGACGGCTCTGCGTTTCTGCGTCAGATCAAGGGGCTCGCACCCGGGCAACCCATTCTTGTGCAGGTATCCGGCTATTCTGAACCCGGCAAGGCCGTTCCCGTCACCCAGAAGCTGCTGTTCAAAAGCCGCTATGCCATCGTGACGCCAGGCGCGCCCGGCACCAATATCTCGCGCAGTATCCGCGACGAGGAAGAACGGGACCGGCTGCTCGAAATCGCGCACGAAGCGTCCGACGGGGCCGCACATGGCCTGATTCTCCGGTCCTCTTGCGCTGGCGCGGATGCCGATGACATCGCCGATGATATCGACGCGATGCTGGCGCTGGCGGACAAGGTATTGGACGACCCATCCACCGACATGGAGGTTCTGTCCGAAGGTGATGGTCCGCATATTCTGGCTTGGCGCGACTGGGTCGAGCCCGCCAACGTCGTGACCGACCCCGGTGGTTTTGAAACCCATGGCGTGTTGGACACTGTCGACAGCCTCTCGCAGCCGCGCGTCGCGCTTGACGGTGGTGCCTTTATGTTTGTGGAACCTACCCGTGCGTTGGTGGCCGTTGATGTGAACACCGGTGCGGACGTGTCCCTTGCTGCCGGGATCAAAGCGAATATGGCCTGTGCCCGCGCCTTGCCCCGTGCCCTGCGTCTGCGCGGGTTGGGCGGGCAGATCACGCTTGACCTTGCGCCCATGCCCAAAAAAGATCGCCGACCGTTCGAGACCGCATTGCGCCAGGCCTTCCGCGCCGACGACGTGGAAACGACGCTGGTCGGCTGGACCCCTTTGGGCCACTACGAACTGCAACGCAAACGCGCCCGTATGCCTTTGGCCGAGGTGCTAAAGTGACCTGCCCGATCTGCGACCGTGAAAGCTCTTCCAAGTATCGCCCCTTCTGTTCGGGGCGCTGCGCTGACGTGGATCTGGCCAAGTGGCTGAACGGCAGCTACGCGACCCCCAGCCGCGACCCCGAGGATATCGAGGCCGCAATCGAAGCCACCGAGGCCGCTTTGAACGCCCCCGACAAGCCGCATTAGAACTTTCCGAAAAAACCTTTGCCAAACATGGCAAAACCCTCTGGACACCCCCGCCGCAAACTCCTAGAACCCGCACACCCGACCACTACGGTGGTCTCCGGTGCCCGGGTAGCTCAGGGGTAGAGCAGTGGATTGAAAATCCTCGTGTCGGTGGTTCGATTCCGCCCCTGGGCACCACTTTTTGTCATAACCTGCTGATATCCCTCGGTTTCTTTGAGAAACTGCGCGGGCGTAGGACATGGTGTATGACAATTTGGTGCCTTTCTCGTTCACAAAGAACGGCATCTTCTATTTCGAGAGACGTGTCCCAACGGACCTCTTGAGGCATTACGACACACGGAAAATTTCATATTCTTTGAGAACGAGGTCTGCGCAGGTCGCTACAACTCGGGCTAGGCGGGCGGCTGACCAACTCGACGAATACTGGTACTACCTCCGTTGCAAGGATGCGGAGCTGCCCGGTAAGCACCGCTTGCGGATGACCTCGAGTTCCGTCCAGGCAGCGCCAGAGGTGGCGATAGGCGACGCTGTGCTTCTATCTGAGGCCGTGTCTATCTATCTTAAACAAAAGGGTCATGGGCGTCCTGTGACCTTTCACAGGGCTGCGGAGCGTTCCTGTGGGTACGTGATCGATGTCGCGGGAGATAAAGACCTTCGCGGCTATACGAAGAAGGACGCCAATGCCTTCCGGGATGCGCTGATCAAGCGCGGGCTGTCGGGGAGCAGTATCACCCGCATCTTCGGCACCGTCCGGTCCGTCACTAACTTCGCAGCAAGCGAGGCAGGGGTGTCGTTCAACAACCCTTTCAGCGGGGTATACTTCGACCGTCAGGCTGGGGTGCAAGAGCGTGAGCCGCTAGTGGGAGAAGTAATCGACACTGTGCAGGCGGAGTGCGTTTCACTGGACGACGACTTGCGTTGGCTTGTGGCGTTGGTTTCTGACACAGGTATGCGCTTAGCTGAAGCGACAGGGCTAGCTTTGACCGATCTGGTGGTGGAAGGTGACTGTAAGAAAGTCATCATCCGAGAGCACCCCTGGAGACGCCTCAAAACGGCTGGTAGTTCCCGGGAAATCCCCCTTGTCGGTAAAGCGCTATGGGCCGCTCAGCGTATCCACTTTCACGCAGCGGGCCAAGTTCACGCCTTCCCAAGGTACAACAGAGGCCAGCTAACGAATGCTAACTCAGCCAGCGCCGCACTAAATAAGTGGTTGAAGCCGATGGTGCCGACTGGGTGTACCATGCATAGTTTCCGCCACTCACTAAGAGACCGTCTCCGCGCCGTTGAGTGCCCTTCAGACATCGTAGATCAGCTCGGGGGGTGGCAAACTAATGGCGTTGGACATGCCTACGGAAGGGGTTACCCCCTTGAGGTTCTTGCGAAATGGATGCGGAAATTGGTGTGAGGGGCAGTGTGGGTCGCTATGATTTAGCCGCCCCTCGTGTGCCTGTTTGTTGGCGCTTATGCTATTGGACCGGATGTGATCCCTGCTAGCTGAGTGCCAGGAACGTCGTATATTAATTTGTCCAAAATAACCTCAACGCACAGGCTGGGCTGCAACACGCCTGTAGCTGTATCGTGAAGCTCGGTCTGGATCAGTTGGTCCAATGGTTGGGCGTATCGCCTGTCTTCGCTCTCGCCGTGCTCAGCAATCGTCTTGGCTCTGAGTCCCTCCAAGGCATTCTTGGCGGCTTGGAACAGAGTGTCGAGGTTTTGTACCTCGTAATCCAGCGTGATGCTGACTTTCTTAACGGTATCGGTCAACAGGTTGCTCCTTCATAAGGCGAGCAAGGTTGGTACGGACGCACCATGTCCTACGCCCGCGCAGTTTCTCAAAGAAACCGAGGGATATCAGCAGGTTATGACAAAAAGTGGTGCCCAGGGGCAGCTTGGGTTTCCCCGTTGCGTTCCCGTTACAGGCACCTTGTCTGCCGACAGCCTCAGTAAAACAGGGGGTATCAGCAGATGTCTCTGAGGGTCAACAGGCACGATATGTCCTACGGTCTGTCCTACGGTGCAGGTCGAGTGATCGCTCTAGGAGCCTTGCTGGTCGC